>Ga0181612_142424_pt1 | contig 10530 bp, 2 predicted proteins | sample HoacroProtozoa21_FD_119630 | JGI IMG/M metagenome (GOLD analysis project Ga0181612, IMG submission 119630) | Hoatzin crop microbial communities from Cojedes, Venezuel. Combined Assembly of Gp0051906, Gp0051904, Gp0051908
AAGCCTCTGTGTGTCTGAGCAGCGAGCTGGGCTGGGCACTGATATGGCTGGAAAGGAGAAAATGAAAACAAAAAGAAAGTTTTTCTCCCAGATCATGATTCCCTGTGCAGCTGCACAAACAGCAGGGCCAGGTCAAGGGCTGCTGCAATGGGGGATGAAGGGGAGTCCTCCAGCATGCACGGCCACCCAGCAGCCGTCCATTTCAACCCCAGCTCAAGCTGATTTAGGGGACTGGGAAAGGCACCTTCTAGGATTAGCTGATCTGAGTGCATCGGCCAGTACTACTGCTGCCTCTGACCCACTTGAATGTTTTCCGTAGCTTCTGGCGGCAGATCGAGCAGAGGGTATGGCCTCCCCCTGATTACGGCCAGCCTATTTCTTAGCCACTGCCGAAACTCAATTCCTGCTGTGTGTTTCCCTCGCCGTATCTTCCCTGCTTCTTCACAGGAGGGCTGGGATGACCGTAAAATGGTTTATTTTGGGCTGAAAAAGTGTGATTATATTCACTGTTTGTGAGTGAAGGCAATGCGATGCCCTCCCTAACCTAGAATTTAATCGATGGTTTGGGTGAAAGTAGACAAGAAGAAAGAATAGAGGGGCACACACTGGCCTTTAATCCTGTCCACAACGACTATTATCAGTACTGCTGCCAGTTCCTGACCCAAGATGTAATGGGAATTCCCTCTGAGGCTGTGAACAGATCAAGGTTAACCGCTTTGTGAAATCTGGGAAAAATGCACCTCTCTGCATGGTGTCAACAGCAAGGTTCACCATGCAAACACTGAGTGGCTGCACCACGGCAGCTTATAAGCAGCTGGTCTCCAGTCCCACCATACTGGCTGTGATGGGTCAGCATCATGTAGGCAGTGCAGCCCCCAGCAGTGGGGGGAAGTGAGGCAGCATCTGCTGCTGGTACTGGTATTCCCCTGGAAATAACTGCACACCCAACCCAGTTCCTTTGGGCAGTGGAATGAGAGGGCCTGTGGGTGCTTCTGTCATGTCATGCCAGTTAAGCATCCCTGCACCTTTCATTCTTCCTTTCTTTCTCACTACCTTCCTTCCCTCCTTCCTTCTTTCCTTCCTTCTTGCCTCCCTCCCTTCCTCCCCTACGTGCGTCCTGTGACTCTTGGACCTGTGAAAACTTGGCACCCAGCCTGATTTAGACCAGTCATCTGTGATTTGAGCATAGGGTTGATCTCAACAGAAGGCAGATGAAAATGAATTTAAAATTAGAAGTGTGTTGTTTCTCTTGGATAACAACTAGATTTTCTAATGTAATTGGCCTTTTCCCCTCAGATAAAGTCTCTTTGATCTTAACATTGAAGAACTGTAATTTCTAGGGGTTTACTGCATGAATATCTGGAAAGTCTAACAATATAGGTACTCATAAAAATTATTGTAACGCTGTATAAAAATCAGAAGGTTAACTATTTCTCGGTGTTAGTAATAAAGTTACCCTGGAAAACTTTTAGACAAGAAAAGATCTAATACTAAATGTTCTGAATAATAATAGTCTGAATCTAGTTGTCGAGCTGGAATGCAAGCTAGGAAGGGATGTGTCTGAATCTGGTTTTGAGGTTTTATTCATACAAAGGATCATGTTTAAAAAATGCAGGAGATGCAATTAGTTATCTGGCACTGGGAGGGTAGCACTATTGCTTACTGTACGAGCCAGCTCACTTAGCTTTTGGCTCAAACTGTTACTATTCACAAAACATGAACCTAATTTTTAAGGTTGTTAATATTAACTACTGAAAACAAGCAGCAAGTTCTGCATGCGCTGTCAAGGGCTGGACTTCTAAGAGAAAGAAGTTTCATCTTGGTACAGAACATGAAACTGTAAGCATGCCAGAGAGATATGGAATGCCATAGGTAAGTCAGTCAAAATTAGGTTTATTGGCAAATTCTAAAGCAGTTAATGTTATACTCACTCTCCTGGAACCCTACAGTCTCATGGATTTGGAGAATATGAATGGCTATAATTTGCTTCCCAAAAAGATTTAATCTCTTTTAGAAACGGAAGTATAAAACCCACTAATGTTGTTGCATGTTGCTAACAGAATTTTCAAAATCGTTGAGAAAAAGAAGCAAATACTATGAAGTAATGGTGAGCGTTTTGAAGACTAGGGGTCAAATAAAGAGCATCTTCTTCTGCTAGCATGAAGGCAAATCGAAGGAAATGCAAAGATAACATTTCTAAAAAGCCAGAGACTTCAAAGAATATAAATGAATCTCTTAAACACATAGTATAGTAAATTGTATAGATATGCAATAAAATGTTTGCGAAGCTAGTGGCTGTGAATGTAACAAGAAGTCCTAATCCATTTTGACAGTAACCATAGTCATGGAGAATCACAAATCGCTACTAAGGATGGGTCTGACTGACTTTTCAGAGGCACAGTTCCAAGGAGGCCTTGTTGCGTCTGCGGATGGAAAACTCAATGCGAACAAACGCCTCTGGGCAAAACGCTCCTTTTATTACCGTAACACTATTGTAATATAGTCTTCAGCTATTTGAAGTACATGAATGATTCTAACAGTTAACTGAGTAGGAAGCACTCATTTAAAACAGTGCTAAGTCCTATTATAGCTTAAGACACTTCAGTAAGAAGAGAAAATCTACAGTACAGCAGAAATATCCATCAGGAAGTTGGTGCAGGAGACAGGACTGGACCTTCTCAGACTTTTCTTACTTTGTTATTTGAGTTTTCACTTGTGCTTAGGAGCCAAAATTTCAAAAGTTCCGAGCAAAGAGTAACTTTGAAATAAAATTTATCCCTAAGTGTGATCTGTATCAAGTGCATCTGCCCAACAGCTTGGTTTGCTCCCTGTTCCATATTTGGTTCTTGATCCCTCACCACAGACCCACACTACACCCATGACGCTGTGCTCACTGGCTCTCTTTCAGATGAGCCCATTTGGTATCTTCCAAATTATATTGTTGAGAACTGCTTATTGCACAAAGAGATGACATGAACTTCAGGTCAGAAAATGCCAGCAGCAGGTGGAGAAAGAGCACAGAGCTTTGCAAAAATGCTTAGCTCTCCCAAAAATGTCTGACAGAAGCAAGAAAGACGTTTGCACAGTCAAACGACTAAAAGAGGGAAAAAATCAACATCTAGCTCTATATTTATCTGTGATTTTTCCCTTATGCAAGAAGTTCCCAGACTTATAAATGAATGTTGAGAAATTAAACAAATGGACAAATAAATAAATACAAGTTGCTCTATGCTCTAGGCTTGATATTGTGGCTGTTTTGCACCTTCAGAGCTTACTGCAGTCTTGAGGAACTGAGACTCTCACACTGAAGGGGAGTGGATATCTGCTAAGATCAGATACTGATACTGCCTCCAGGGAGTGCACATTCCCAGAGCAAGAAGCAAACCCTCATTATCTCTCTTTTCCTTCACAACTCCCATTTTGTTTAAGGGACTAGGCAGTATCCACTTCCGTAGTGCTATATAAATATAAGGCCAATGAATAATGGAACTGCTCACCCAGCTCTGTAAGACTGTGATGGATAGCACATATCCATTTAGGAGATGTGAGCTGTCGAAGAAACAGACACAGGGAAAAACATAATAAAAAGATAGATCACCTTTGAAATACACCTGCTAGCCTTGCCTGCAGATAAAGTAGAAAAGTAAGGACTATTTCCACCTTGTCTGTAAACGTGATGAGAGATCAGACATATTTTCTTTCACTTGTAAAACTTTTCAGGTGCTTCTCCTAGCTGCCATGCTGGGAGAGACAGAGATGGGCTGCAGCTGTAATGTTCACACTAACATAAGGAGTGTGCACTTAAGGCTCCTCCAGCCCTGGTCTAGATCTCTTGCTCTGCAGAGGGGCAATTCTCATGGACCTCAACAGAGATAACTCATCTTCTTGTATTTCTCTTCTACAAACAGATCTTTTTCCAAATGCTCGCACAATTAAGACCAGGTTTTCAAAAGTGTGCAGCACCCAGCAGCTCCCGCTGTACAATATATGGCTGGGTAGAAAGCCACATCAGAGAAGCTGAAGCTGCTTTTACAGGCTCCAGTTGCGGGTCTTGAGGTTATTTGAATACCAGGCCCTGCTTATACATATTTCCAATTACAAAATAAACCATACATCCCATGAAGAGGCCAGTATAAAGTTTGTATATCAGGTCAATCCCATTAAAATCCAATCAGTTCTTGGGACAGCTCATTGCATAGACATGTTTTTCTCCTCCATGACCCTGACTATTTATTACTGCTTTAAAGCATACTTCACAATGGGACTTCTAGCATTGATTTCAATGTGTTCAGGATGCAATCCAGTGTTCCTAAGACAAGATGAATAAAATCTTAAAGACTGTTGCACCGTTTAGAATAACAGGCTGTGTCAATGAAGAATGTAGCACTTGGTAGGTAATAGAATGCAGCTAGAAACATTGGTTGTTTTTTTTATTTTACTTCAGCTAAAGATTTTTCAAGATATAATAATCTGTCTCCTCACTGCAGCAAGATGTTATTTTGACAGAATTAATTTTAAATAAGCTCCCAGCCTTTCATAGTTCAGTGCACTAACTACTTCCACACAATACAAATGCAAAATGACGCTTCTTATACATGGGCTTGTAGGGATGCTAGAGCCAGGGAAAAACAGAAAGTAGAGTTAAGGCACAGTGTATAATTTGTTCATCTTCTTTTACACACAGTGGTACAAAAGCACATTCAGGTTAAATGCTGAAATGCTAGATAAGGATATAAACCTGCAGGAAAGAGATACACAAAACTAAGGACCTTTTGTTCTTTTAATGTTAGAGCACAGAAGAAACACATAGCTGCTTCATACCGTTAGCCAAGAAAGTCCTCAAAAGCTAGCAGTGGGCCAACACAGCTAGAATCGTTTGACATATATTCGAGTCATCTATTTTATGATTAACAACAAAAAGAATCAAGACAATATTTAAAGTATGGGATTTTAAAAAAAAGAGATTAGTTCAGCACAAAAATTTTGATGGAAAACTATTTTTCAAATACATCATTTGTTCATTAGATAAGATAAATTATCCAAGATTTCTTCACAATGTCACTTGCTGCAATTCAATATTAGATTTTTTTTAATTATTATTCAAATCATTTTCAACTCTGTGCAAGCCATAGGCTGGAAATTACAGAATGAGGGCAAAATCATTCTAAAAGAGTTTAAAAATAATTCTCTGTGCAAAAAGCAGGAATGAACCCTTTCTACGTCCATGGCTTTATTCAACTTTACTTCCCCCCTAGCCTCAGGGAAGGGAACAGCCGAGAAGGAGGGCTGCATCCCAATCGGAAAGCTCTCAAATCATAGTGCTAAGATTTAAACGCTGCAGTGCTCTGTATGTTAACTATGTTGGAAATGTTAGCTGGCAGATCCTCTACAAGCCTTTAGTAACTCCTTATGTTAATTTCAACATTTTGCCTGTTAAGCATCTATAAATCAGTTCCCAAACTCCTTCCTGTGCTCATGTAATAAGGCTATTTAATAGATTGCTACACTTAGTATACATACCAACTACTCAGAGTATTAAATGAGGTAGCTTGATCTCCAGCCTGAATTTAGATGAATCTGCTACTTCTCTGTCCTTCAATGCCAGTTTAAAGGTGTTTTCCTCTCTTGGGAAAGCCTGGTTTGGAAGAGACTTCATCTAGATTTCAGTGTCTAAAAATTTGTAGTCTAATCTAAGCTAGCATCCTACACTTTCTTTATAGTCAGCAGAAAGACAGTCTTTCTTGCTGGTAACTGGTTTTGGATAGGTTTAATCATCCTTCAAAAGTAGTTTCCCCTCTGCACCAGCTTTTGAGGGAATTGTAATTGTGGGTTATTTGCTTCCAAGGTTGAAGGTAAAAGTCAGGTCAGGTGAACCTGGGCCATTGGCTCCATAATCTGGTATAAACTTACTGTAATTACTTAACAGCCTTTAGAAAGAGAATGATTAGGACCAAGATTTACAATGATAGTCAGCAGACAGCTTTGCAGCTAGGTGGGAGAGAAGATAAAATGCCTTCAGGGGGTAGTGGGAGAGAAGGCAGGGCCTGTTCTCTAGTTGTATGAATTTTGCAAAACTGAAAATTTTATTAAAAGAAAGAAAATACAAAGAAGGAAGATCCCCAAAATAACTGGTGAATAGGACACTCGATCTGAGTGCTTTAGACCAGTGTTTACAGCCTGCTACACTTGGCTTGGATCAACTACAGAGAAATTTCTACCTTAACGGCATATGCTTTTCTTTTCATCTTGGACTGGAAATTTCATCTTGGACTTGCAAAATATTTTTTTTTTTCTAATGGGTATACTGCATTTCAAATAAAACTTTCCAAAATGCTACAGCCCTGACAAGTCCTTGTGAGGATACTACTATACCCTCTGTATGTGAGTTAACCCAAACCACAGCCTCACGCTGAGCTCCTGCTGAGCTGTTTCACACCATAAACCTTAGCTGGCCAACCAAACAGTGGGATGTGCACTTCGCCTCATTAAAGTGGGAAGACAGGGAAGTTCCTCTGCACAGCAACACACAACTGTACAGATTCCCCACAGGCTTTCCCTCTCCCTCCTTGTTCTGAGCTAAACGCTATTAACACTGTCTCATGCTAAATAAATAAAGGCTTTGGTACAAGCTTTACACATAAGGATCTCTTTGGCCTGAAGCGTCTTTCACTATTTAGGTATTAGACTCTAAGCAAATAACCCTATACCAAGGCACGCTCTCAGAGATGAATGAAAGGAATATTTCACACGGACTAGTGCGAAGCCTAAATCTGCTGCTGTTTCTCATCTGAAAATTGCCCAGCAATGCACATGCACATTTGACTGGTGGGAAGATCATCATACAAACAATCCCAAATCCGTGTGTGATGGAAACGCCTTTAATATCCCTGAAAGATATGCACATTGATTTTCATACAGTCACTTCTAGTTGGTATGTTTGAGTAGTCACCTATATAAGTATGTGGGAGGAAAATCATTAGTGGCTGCTAGGAAAGTAATCTCACAAATAAACAGTAAAAGCAAAATGCTGCCTTTATTTTCCTTCTGTTTACCAGTATCTACACCACAGAGCCATTTAAGAAAGGTTTTCAGCTTCATCGTTTACAGGATGTAGTCCTTAAGCTTTTGGTGATTCATCAAAATAAAAATGTTTTATGCAAATTTCTTTCCTTCTTCCATGCTTTCAAAAAAAAATGAATAAACAGTACAATTTTAAAAAGTGTAAAGGCATAATTCAAATTCTTTTGATCTCTGGAGAAATATCCAAGCCTTCCTTATTATATTAAACTAGATAATTACATTACAAAATGACAAAACAAGGTGCATGGATGAAGTTTTCTTGTTATTTCTATAATTGTATACTTCGCAAAAATATTTTAGTGGGAAACTGCAAAATTTCACGCCTTCATTTGGTTCATATACAAGTTTCAGAGTTCTCCAGGAAGGGGAGGAAGAATTCTGGATGCCACTAAACCGAACTGAGCAGTGTCACCCCTCCACTGGGGCAAAGATTCAGCACTCTATAGACTCTAGTATAGGCTTTAACGTATATACTCCATGTACATAGAGTATATACACTAAATCTTTCTGACCTGCAGTCTAACCCAGATTTAATATCTAACTCCAGATGTAATATCTCATTCCTACTAGCGCTGGCAACTGTGGGAAAGACTTTTAAATCGCTGTTAACAATTACACAGCATACAGTATGCTATGGAACAAAGAGGAAGAAATTAGGCTTTCTATGAACTGGTCTTGGTCTCTCCACTTTCCCTTGCCATCACAGAAGAGAATGAACATCACAGGGTCCATTTCTAAGCACAGATAACTGGAACTTCTGAGTTCCTCCCCACATTGCAGTATAAAAGCCTGCACAGGTCTCAGTTAAGAACCCAGGTAGGCATTGAATATATTAAACAGAACATATCTAAGAAAATAAACAGGTTGTCAGAATGCCTTCAAAGCAGAAAAACCAGTAGTCTAAAAACCTACAAGTAACTGAAATTCTCACTCCACAAATCCTGAATTAGGTTCAACCGTGGTGAATTGCATTGCCTTCTGGCACTAAGCCCTGCTAATTACTTCAATCCTTACTCAGGGAGTGGTGAGACTTAATATTACCATCGAAGTACAGCCAGTCAGTCCTGCATCAGCCATACAGAGGCCACAACTAAATTAGACCTTGAAACCAGGCTCATTGTTCTTTTTTATACTGCTGGAGTCCTTGTCAACTGAAATTACATGTGAATCAACACAGAGTCTTCAAGACATAGCCATCAGTAAAAGCTTTTCGGCATGAGAGGGATTAATCACAGATAGTAATTAACATTCTAAGAATCAAATGCATCTATAAGATTATATAAATGCTAATAAACAGACTCATTAGTATTTATTTTCTTTCTGTTATAAAGATTAATCAAGGGTCATTACACTGGAGGTGACAGGATTCCTGTGTTTACAGCTCCACTATGCAGTTAACGTACCATAACGTTTATTTCTCTTTTCCCATAGACTGTCATCTGGCACTTAAAGAAAAATGGACAATGTCTAATGATTTTATCTAATGTCAGAGTGACATTCAAGAGCAAAACTCAGTAAAATTTATGAGAAATGAAATTCAGTATTGCAGTGAAATCCCAAATTCAGAACTATTTTTGTACTTTAAAAAAAAAAAAAAAAACAACAAACCACCCAACTATCTTATCTGTCCCTTTTGAAATACTTAATGCAATCAACTGTTGATTACACCTAGGTAGATTATCTGCACCAGGAGTGGAGATGCACCCAGTGCAGTTTCAATCCTCTGCCTTTATGACCTGTGAAGTGCAATGTGAAAATATCTAAGCTGTTTCCAAGGAAGTTAACTCAACCCTGGACATATACAGGTGGCTCAGGTATGGTGCCATATGAAAACGGCAAAATAGCTTCCAGAGCCAACCCGGTTATCTCTATGCAGCACTGACCTGCATCTTCGCACCATCTGGACTGCCTGCTCAGGTCAGTGCGAGCTCAGAGCTCTGTGCACCCAACAGTCAGCAGGGTCACAGACCTTTCTTTTCTCCATTACCTCCTCCTGGCTGGTTCTGATAGCCTATTTTATCAATGCTTTGCGTGAACTATGATTTTGCGCTTTTTTCAGATTATTCTGTCCTCCCACTTGGGCAGGAAGTACTACTTTCTTCCATTAATCTTAAATCAGGTGGTAACTGGCATACATTTTCCCTGTGAAACTCATAATATGCTGCCCACTGAGTAATATTCCTGCTGTGGTAGCACCTGGAGCCCACCAGAAAGAAAGACAGTAGAGAAGTAACTCCTGGTGCAGGGAGCCAACACTATTGTATCAGACAAATGATATGGAATTTACTCCTGGCTGAGGGCTAAGTAGCATTTCAAATCTTTTTGAGAGACCACATGTAAACCTTCTGGGTATGATGCTGTCCTAACACAGACAAACACTGATTCACTCACCAGCAGCTGAAACAAGTCTACAGCAGCATACACATATGCATACAGACATGCCCTAACACCCTTATTAACATCCCTTCCCTGCAATCTGGTGACAGAGTGAATAAGATAAGTAACCAGTGTGAATGAGATAAGTAACCAGTGAGCGAAAAAAAAAAATCTCAATTTGAATGACAGTAAGGCATGGTCTTTTCTTCCTGAAACACTGGCTGCACTGCAAGCCTAGTTTGACATAGTCTTGATATTTCTCTGTACTTGTAATGGCTGAAGCAAGATATGGATTGAAAATCTCTATTTTCATGTTTCAGGGTGTCTGGGAGCCCATCTACATTTGCTAACCCGACCAGGCTTGAACTCTTCTTCTGTCCCCCTGGGGATCCCTCCTAACAAGGTAAATCCCTCAACTACTTCTCTGATTGATAATAAATAGCAAGAGAGCTACAGTTGGCAATTGTTCTAGCAGAGATGGAGGAAAATTGCCTTCTTTAAGACGAAAGAAGATGACTTCTGGGGCTGCAGCCAGGTAAACTAATTAATTTACCTACTTAATGAATTAATGAATTAATAAAAGAACCTGCCTAAGCCCCCCAAAATATAGTCTAACTCAATACTAATGAAGTGAGGGGTGAATGAACCTGAATTTAACACCTGGCTGGACCCGAACAAAACTATTTGTTTATCAGCACACTAGCATTTTTTTGGCAGGGTCTTTTAAATGAGGATGTTATGTTGCTAGTCCTGGAAGGCTCTACTTCAGAATACAAATACCAGATCAGCACAGCCAAATGCCTCTCGGTTGAACAGGATGGGAAAGCAAGCTGTAAATATGTTTAGAGGCATGCTAGAAAAGAAGAAAAGACACCATGAAGATTGGCATACACAAATCTATATGGTACTTTACATCAAGTTTTGATTTAAGTGTATGCCTTGAGGCTGGAAACCCAACAATACAGAATCACAGAATCACAGAATAGTAGGGGTTGGAAGGGACCTCTGTGGGTCATCTAGTCCAACCCCCCCGCCGAAGCAGGGTCACCTACAGCAGGCTGCACAGGACCTTGT
>Ga0181612_143600_pt1 | contig 10530 bp, 4 predicted proteins | sample HoacroProtozoa21_FD_119630 | JGI IMG/M metagenome (GOLD analysis project Ga0181612, IMG submission 119630) | Hoatzin crop microbial communities from Cojedes, Venezuel. Combined Assembly of Gp0051906, Gp0051904, Gp0051908
ATGGTTTAGCAGGCATGGTGGTGCTGGGTTGACAGTTGGGCTTGATAATCTTAAAGGTCTTTTCCAACCTGTGATTCTATGGTTGCATATGATGAAGCCATTCCTTTGGCCAGTGTGCTGGGGATGGCAGAGAACCTCGTAAGACTAGCATGGACATTTCACCTCTTCATTTTGCCCAAAGGGATGCTCCCACTGTTGGTACTTGTACAATCTCTGTCCTTCTGTCAATCACCTATGAAGCACATAGGGCTGCTTTAGCAGCAGTAGATTGATGCTTATGAGCATACCTGGGGCTTCAGTCTGAACTGGCCAAGCATGAGGCAGGTACCGAAAATCTCCTGTCCTTCATTTCACTCACCTGATTCCTGGAGAAGATATAATTTGATATAGCAAATTAACTCTGTTCCTATGAAGAGAAATGTTTTCAAAAAATTTGACTTGTTACATGACAAGACTTTGCTTCTCAGAGCATGACTTCTAATCTTACTCTTTGCAGGTTACAAGCAGTGCATATGCCCTGGCATTTCCATTATTTTCTGTTTCCTTCTCAGTCCCCAGGATTCTTACCTGGGGCTCCTCTTCAGAAGTTGAGACACATGCTGGGTTTCTGTTGTTGGTGATGATCTAGTGTGAGGTGGAGCTCAGATTCCCACTTTCTTCTTTGGAAAGGCAAGCCTGGTTTGTATTTTTTCTGAGTGACTACCTGATGTTTTGCTCAGCACTGAATAAATTCTGATGTCTCTAGCTCAGAGCATGTGGACTAGGAAGAAGTCTGTGGCCTTGTGGCTCCAAGACCAGGAATCTGTTGGAATAATAAGTCTAATTTTTGTGTGTGTAGAATAAATGCTGAAATGTTCACTCATGCTGTTTACTTGGAAGTTTTGCCACAACATAGTAATTTCAGGCTTTTCAAAAGTTTTTGTTAATATTTCTAATGTCTTGTAAAAGTAAGTCTTAAGGGGAGAAAGTATGGTAGTTTGCTTTATTATGTTAATTTAATACCTACACTAAATTAAAGACCACCAAAGAACAAAACAAAATCCATTAGTAATTAAACTGCGAAGTACAATCTATTTAAAACTATCACTATTTTGATGAGCTGAAGGGAAACTCATTTAAAGGAAATGCCATCTTCATGGCTGAATTTTGATTAGCTTTCAGCTTGCGTGAAACATTGAAACTTGCTTTTTCCTCTTTCTCTTGATTTGGTATTAGACATTCTTTAGCAAAGGCCTTGGGATATGTATGACTCCATTCTTGATGACATTTTGGATGACAGTTTTTTAATTAATTTCCCCGGGTTTATGTCAGTTCTTCAACCATTTCATTTTTGCATCTCACTTAACACCATTTGATTTCCTTTCTTCTGTTTCTCAATTCTGTTGGGGAAATAGCCGACATATCAAGGAATTTGCAGAAATTGGGGTGAAAAAGGTAAATTGAAACATAAGTCAGTGAAGCAACAAATCACACATCTGCACTGCTGAGAGATACATGAGGACTGCAGTCCCTCAGCCACCATAAATCCACGGGCCCCACTGGGTTGCATTGCTTTGCCTTGCATGCTGCTGAAGTCCAGGTAAAATAATTATCCTTTGCTTACTCACTAGCAGGATGCTCCGTTTGGGAGGTAAAGCTCTTTCTAGGCTCCCTGAGACAGTTTCCTTCATAGCTCTGAATCAGCCTTGATTTGGAGATGCTGAAAGGTGGCCTATTCCTCACCGCTGCCCATAGATAAAGCTGAGGGTGATCAGCAACCTCTGTTCAAGCGTAACCGAGTTTACTGTGGTATCTGGATGGTGACTCATTGCTGCAGTGAAGGAAAGAACATTTCCATGTAGTTGTCTCCCAAAATTATAAATCATGTGTTTCAGCTGAAGGAAAAATGTGTCCAGAGAGATGCAGGACTGGTGTTAGAACACTCTTCTTGCCAGGCTTCCTATACTTTCTGCAGTCATGATTTTCAATACAATGACCCTCTAGTCCCTTTTGCAGCTTAGAGAAGTGTAGAAGAGAATGAGGAGAGATTTAAGAACTATCTAGCCTGCAGAGCAGTTACCTTTCATTTACCTACTGCTCCTGCAGGCTTCAGAACTGTCTGCTAGGCTTAGGAGCTTATAATTTATTTCAGCTGAAAGGCAAGTAATTACATTTCTCAATGTGCCACCTTTTACTTTGCCTTGTTCTAGGAGACAGAGTTGGCAGATTAAAGGCTTTTTCTTTAATTTATGTTTGTCAACAAGTCTCTCATCAGTTTCTCTATCATTTTCTCTCTTGCACTGATAACTCTGAGTGTGCTTTGCACTGCTTGGTGAGCAATGAAGGAGCCTAAATCGCTGCAGTGTGGGCAGTGTTAGGTCCCTGAGAGGCTCCAGAACTGTTCTGCAAAAATCTGGCCTCTCCTAAACCCAGCCCATGTGCTCAGAGAGCAGCTAGCTAAAAACTGAGTTGCCTCAGAGGCCAGTCCCATTTCCACGGAAACTTCAGTGGTTTTTTTCTGAAGGTGAAAAAACATGCACCATGTTTTAAACACAGGTTTAAGAGAGAAGATGATTAGAAAGAGAAGTGAAGGTAGTGCCACCTAATGATAGGTAGCCATTGGCAGTTGTGTATTTGGCTTGGCTTTTTTCCGAATCCTTGTTGGCTGCTTTCTTCCTTTGCCTTGTCCTTTACTTCTGTTGTGTCCCTGACATATTTGCGGGTGTGATTTTGCTGTATGTGTATGGGTGTTAGGATCTGGGTATATTTTTAAACTGCCAGATATAATCTTAGAAATGCTTAAGTGCATTACTCAATTCCAGAATGACTTGGCGTGAAAGCCAGGTGGCCGTCCATAATTTTCTTGTTTAAAAAATATTATCTTTCCATACATACATGTAGCAGCTTCACAAAACTCACTTGTTGAAGTGTCAGATAAGAAGGGATCTTCCTGAGTGTGCAAACTTCTGCCATCAATTCATTTAGCACGTCATGTTTTTTTGTCCTGAAATTGCCTGATTTTATAGCTTCATATTAACTTCAACTGGTTTTTGCAGTGGCACAGGAAAAACAACTACATCTTTCTCCATTCTAGGAATGCCTTCTTTTTACTAGTTCTTCCTCTTTCTTTGGATACTGTTGGCAGCTGTGTGTGTAAATTTTGTGCATAAGTCAGCAACTGGAGCCTTATATTATCAGACGAGAAGGGCACAGTCGTTGCTCCTGGATCACAATGTGTTTGGTGCTAGGAATTTATATCATTAAAACACTTCTCCTGGGAAGCAAATGAAGTTGTTTGTCTTGCTCATCTACTGAAGTTATAGTAAAGAAGTTTACAGTTTGGAACACCTTTTCACTTTTGCCTGAAATTACTTAACTTCACTCAGTTGATGGATATGTTTTTGTCTTTGGGAACGGTGATGGCCAACGGGCATTTGGGACTAGTGTGGAGGTTGAAGAGGGAGAGAACTTTTAATAAACAGAACCTTTTAATATATAAAAGAAAAAGTTATTTTGTGCTACTGGAGATGCTCTTCCAAATCAATATCTTAAAATTTATTGAGGAAGAAGGTGCAGTAATGTAATAGGATTCACTGCACATTAGGGGAATATCTATAAAGATCTCTATTGTAGTAGGCAAGGTTCAGAGCTTCATGAACAGTTCGTGTGCATAAAAATCATCTGTAAACTCAGCAGGCATACACAGTGGGGAATCTTGCCAATGGCAAACTTATTGACTACCCAGCATGGGGCTCCTGCAAGCAGGGATTTGACTGACTAGAATGAAAAACTTCTGGTTTTAGGTCCATTGACACCATGAATGCTGTGCAGATATAAAGGAACCACTTCATGTTGCCACTAAAAAGCTTAGAGTGCTAACTGCAAGAGTTTTGATGTTATCCTGAAGAGGTACAGTTTTATGCTTCATCTTTTAGAAATCTACAGACAAATGGAAGCGTCCAAAGGGTGGAGAGAGATACACAGTATGTGACTGGTGAGGACACGCTGAGGGAACTGGGTTTCTTTAGACTGAAGAGGGCTCCTGTGACTTTATGATACATAAAAGATTGTTATGAAGAGAATTTTCATGAATTATTATCCGACTGTTGCAGAAAATAAGAGAAGTAAATAATAAATTTTGACTTAGGAAGTATTTTCAGACTACAGAGACTGTGAAGCATTAGAGCTGACTGCTTGTGGGAGTTGTGAAACCTGCTTCACTGATTAATTCACTACAGGTTAAAACCCGTTTGGATGATTTCTGGTATATGTGCTTTTTACCCTGCATCAGAACAAGGGAAAAGAGAAGACAGCTACTTGAAGTCACTGTCAACTCTTTTGACTCATCTCCGTCTGCATGTTAAGATGAGGAACAGATATTTACAGTGTTGCTGTAGGTTTAAATAACATTGCACAGGGTATTGTTTTCTTGCCCATCTGTGTCCCATTGATAACATCAGAGCTGCTCCAAAAAAATAAGTCAGTGCTCAACCCAGTAGCGAATACAGGCCAAAACATGATTCTGCAGACAATATAGCTGTAGTCTTACCAATGATGTCCTACAAAGCCAAATGTATTTTTTTGTCAGTGAATGTTCAAAATAGAAGAAATTCAGCGTTGTTGGATGATGATGACCTGGGCAAGTATAATACAAAATATATCAACTTCTTATCCAAATCAAGAAGGAGGTAAATTGGACAGAAACATACTAACCGTGTGTTGGCTAGTGATTGGGAACCAATACACAGGGTCTCATTTGTAACATAAATGGGCTGATCAATTTGGAAGTGGAAGTAAGATCCCAGCTGTAGCCTAGAAGTAGAGTTCAGATGTTTTAAAACCTCATGTATTTCCTTACTCACTGAAGGAGCTAGATCCTAAAAAGAGTTGAACAATTTACTTTCAATTGCATGGAAATTTTGGAATCCCAGAAGAGATTGTTCATTTTATCCAGCTGAGACACTGTCCTTGCTGAGCCAGGGACGGATCTGTGGTGTTGGTGCACCTTTGTCAGAAGCTGAACTGTGCTCCTATGGAGAAATGCTTTCGGAACTGATTAAGAGGCCAGAAAAATAAAAGGTATGTGTTGAACTGATTTACTACTTTAAACACTCAAACAGAAAAAGCAATTTAGATCACTCGGTAGTTTAAAGAGAATTATATCAACATGGAGGGAGGCTTTACCTTGGGCTTCTTGCTAAAACAATCAAAACAAAACACCAAAACCAACCCCCCAAAAGACATTTGTTCTACAAATCTAAAGTTAGTTAAGTGTATGGCAGTATCAGATAAACTTTAACAGCTGCATTAAAAGATAACTAATTATTTGTGCATTATGTAAAATTCATGCTGGCAGTAAACCACTACTGGAAGAGTAAGTAGCTCTGGCAAACTGCATAGAGAAAGGAATTTAAGGAAAAGGTAACTAACAAGCTTAAACGCTTCAACGTCCAATGTTGACACACTTCCAGTTTCATAAAATAGTCATACATTACATTGACATTTTCTGTGTGCTTTTACTTTTCCCGATGGCCTGTTGGGAGTAAAAGAGAGGCAAAAATCAGAGTTGGCGATGACGTGTTTCCTCCCTCACTCCTTCATAATCTTCAGCATTTAGCTATGCAGTATGTGCTGCTCCAGATTGGGGGTGATTTCAACAGAGCTGTGACAGGCATGCACCTGGTCTATCTTACATTGTCCCTGGGAGATCTTTCCAAAATGTGAAAGTAAATTAAATAATAGGCAAGGTCTCTTTTAAAGAAAGGACATTCAAGTTTTTATTTCATCTGGAATACCCCTTTCAAGCTTGCTTTCTCCTGCTAGGGTTATTTTATATTTGATTAGTTCTAGGAGATGGATTTTGACATTTAAAGTATGTGTAATAGAAAGAGAATAATGACATAGTTGGGATTACGGAAAAATATTTGCCCTTGAAAATGATAATGCATTGTTAAATACAGGTTGCATCACAGCTAAGTAGAATAAAATAAAAATGGAAATGTGGATGATTCTGTTTAGAATGAATAGTCTTGGAGTATGACAGAGGAAGACAGAAGAGGAGACCTTGGTAATTCTAGCAATGCAACACAGCACAGCTAAAAATGGATTTTGTAGCATGGCCTCATTGTGTTTCCAAACCTGATGCTCTATATTTTGTTTAAAAAAAGCCCAACAGCCAAAAAAGTTATATCTGAATTAAAATTTAAAATATTAGAATTAAAAAAGGTATCTGAATAAATATAACCAAGGGTCTTCCAACCAGTTCAGACCTCACACAGATCCTCGGAGAAGCTCCCCCAGGGTGCCATGGTGTGCCAGCTCCTCAAATGAGGGGTGCATTTGTGTGACTGTGCTGTTAATGCTGCTAAGGGGGTTAAAAGTAAAGTTTTGCTGGGGTGAGGAAACCAGAGGTTATTTGCAGGGTGGATGGTTCCTGATTTCTAGTGTGGCTCCCTTGACAACTGTGTTGGGACAGCTGGGGTGAGTTGAGGGCTGGAACAGGAGGCCAGCACAAGGGGGAAGGATGGGAGAAGATATAGCATCTGTTTTCGATGATAGCCAGCACGTCATCTGCAGTGGGTGCAGTCTGGGGAGCTCTGAAGCATACAGTTCAACAATCTTTCCTCAACTCCACTGTTTCCTATGTGGTGGTGTGCAGATTTATTTATTCCCAGTTTTCTGGTTGGGGATAATCTGTGCTGAGACTAGAAAATTTGATGAGGAGTCCTCTGGGGTCATTAGGATCAGTTGCAGTTGTTTTGATTCAGAGGTGGTTGGGCTATTTTGTTGTTTTTAATTCGATTCGTCAAAGTCAGCTCTCTGGGGAGTTTCTGGTGGGGTGTTAGTTCCCAGGTAGAATGGAAAGATTGGCGACCAACTGCCGTAGCTGGTGCCTATGCTGGGCAGCAGTTCAGTGAGACAAAATGAGACTAAAAATGTTAGTTTTGCTCGTGTCTTTATGCTCGTTAATGTTCCTTACCCTTGCATGTAAATCATGTGCTGAAGTCCTTGCTGTCATTCTAATAAATGTTTATGAATGGGATTGGTCGTTGTCTTTTGGGCTGAGCTCTCTTCCAAATTGTTGTGCACCGACCTGGGAAACAAAATTTACAACGTGAGTGAGTGAAGAAAGATACAGAGATAGGCAGCAGCATATTTGCTGATGATCTTCGTACTTACGCTAAGTTTATTTTATTAGATGTCAGGACTACAGTTTTCTTGCAAATGTGCTTTTTTTTTTTTTTCCCATTTTCCTATCTTTTCTGTTTTTCAGCTGTCCTTAATTCCTACTGACAGTAACTGAATCGAATTCTGTTCTACTTATGTTTAAAGACTAGAAAACCAAACCCTAGGAGCAAGTAATTACAAGCAGTGAACACTGCTCCAACTTTCAGTTCCCTACAGCCCACCACAACTCAGTTCTTCGTGCAGTTGTAAAGGGTGGCTCTTGGAATACTGTTAGTAATAGTGTTAATATGTGCTGGAAGGAAAATGCAGGAGTCCTTTGTTGTTGATTTTTGGTCAAACTGGAGGAAATCTGGGCTTGATTCTTAGTATCTAATCTATGTGTTTGATTTACTTATCTGATGTTGCATTTTCTCTAGCTTCTGCCATTCTGGTGTCTACGTGCTAATGGAATTTGCCCTGCACTTCTCCACTGCTAGATAGCTGCTTCTAGCAGGGATGTCCCTGCGGCTCATAAAAATATAGTTGTGGGGAAGTTTATGTTGTGCCTCTGGTAAGCTTAGGGCTTCAACAGATGCAATGCATTGAAAGAAATTATTGCCTGTTTGTCATGCCATAGGCTTCCACTCCTATTTTTAAAGATGTCTTCCTTGTTGCTGAGGGCTTCATACTTGAAAGCCAAAGCAGGAACTGGTTGTCAGGGTATGGAGCACAGCTACTGCCAGCTTGTGTGTGATGTGCTCCCCATCTCTAAACTGCAAAATACCTAAGAAACTCCATATTCTTTTTCCTTCATGGTGGGATTAGGGATTACTCATGATAAAAGGTGCTGTAGCCCAGGTGGGTCCCTTCCCTACCTGGATAAAGCAGGCAGCTGTGTCTGGATCTGCACTCCCATCCTGTGCACTTCCTGAATGCAGGAACTGCTTTTCCTCAAATCTCAGCGAAGGTAAGACTTGATGCAGACCTTTTGTAATCCTTTCAGGAAGCGACCCCATTGCTGTAGGTTGCAGGTCTCGGATCGATCCTAGTGCTGTTGCAACTGTCTTTCCCTTGTGCTCTGCCTGTGTTAGACATTCCCAGATTGTGACACCTCGTTTCAGGGTGGCACATGTTTTCCTGTCTCCTTGAAACAGTTATCCCTCACTCTAGAGATTGTCAGATGCAAGTAGGCAGCTGTTTACCTTTCCACTGACTCACAGGCATGTCTGCTCTGCAGTTCTCGTTGTGATTTCTATGGGTGGCCTTTCAGATTTCTAAACATGCTGATCTTGTGCCATGCTGTGCCAGCCCACATCTCTTCAAGATACAAAAGTGCCTCTTATTCTTCATCTCTCTCTCTCCTGTAACACTTGTGGTTTGTGTCATTCAACTGTTGAGCATTCTTCATCAAGTTTCAGTGTTCTTTCAAATCCTGTTTGCACATCTGTCTGATGCTGAAAAGTTTGGTATTTAAACCTGCAGGTCTCTGCAGGCAAACCGGCTTTCCTGATGATATAATTACTCATTGTCCTGTTCAAGCAGTGGCTGTTTTCTTGGTGAAAAGGCAAAGTCCATAACTTCAGACAAAAGGAATCATTTGTTCCCCAAGTGATCTACTAAGTTGTGTGCTGTTATGTGTTTCTGAGACTGATGTCTCGGAGACCTCTTCTGAGGTTGGTGTCTCGGAACTTCTGGAGATAATTGTGGGAGAAATGTAGCATCTTTGTGGAAGTGGGCAGGTTAATGTATATATGTTATATACCATGAATGCTCAAAGTCAGGTTAGTGGGTCTGTGGTAGGATGTGCTCCTGGGAAGAGCCAAAAGAATAATCTTTAAAGAATTGGGAGCTGGTTGGAAAAGCTTGAGGCTGTCAGGAAATAAAGGATGGACTGGGAGGGGCAGGAAATTAAATCACATAGGAACTGAGTGGATGCTGACGCCAGAGAAAAGCCTAAACACTAGAAGTAAGTGTATGTGGGCTGTGGGAAGGATCTCTGAACAGACACACTGGAAAATGAGTTAAAGGACATGTTTAGCATTAGGGGTGGTAAAAATCACAGGTGGCTGAATGTGAATTTAACTTCAGGTATTTCATTCAAGCCTTCAGAAATGATGGTTGTAAGTGCAAAGTGATAGTAACACTACATTGGCTCAAAGTGAGCAAAGAGTATTATGCGGCAGTAAAAGGTGGATTGTTAGACTAATAAAAAATGAATATATAGTGTAAGGGGATACCTAGACCGGGTTGAATGTGTCAAATATGAATAAGCAAAACACTGCCCTTGCTGTGGCTTGCTGCCTCCAGTTTTGTAAATCTTCCAGCTTCTCAGGACTGGTTATTTTTGTGTAAGGACTTGCACTGGGATGTTAATAAGCACATTCATCCATCAATCTATTTTATAGGATCAGCGTCACTGTTGTTGATGTCCAAAAATACATCTTTAGAAGTGACAATGAGTCATAGTTGGGACTCTACAGTTACTGGTGGATACTTCTACATGGGTTCAAATTGCTTGCTGCAAAAAAAATAGATATACTGCAAAATATGCGGATACTGGTTTAGATTGTGGTGTGATCAAAGCAATGAAAGTGACAAACTGCAGGGACAATGCAGACAGATTATCCCCTCGTTTCTCCCCAGCATGCAGTCCATGCTGGTCAGAAAATTAATGCAATTGTCAATAATATAGAAAAGAATCTGTTCAGAGTCCATCTAGATTTTTTTTTTTATATGAGGTTACTTTTTGCCCCTTATGGATTCATTTACCCTTGAAAATTCAGGGAAATTAACTGCATGCAAAATGACTGTAATGTATTTGCGAGATCTGTGCTTTCTCAATGGGTCACAAAGGAGCTATTCTGCAGAAAACTCATTCCTAAGAAGTGACTGTTTTTGGAAGGCTCTTCAAAAATAAGTTGTGTTTCACAGAAGTTCTTTCTATTTTCATAATACACCCTTGGCCCTCTCCTTGGTTAATTGAATCTTCATTAAATGTTAATCAAAACAAAACAGTTTGACTATTTGTAAACTATTTGTCCAAACTGCGAAGAGGAGCTCTGGGTGGGAGGTTGGCACAAGCAGCAAATCTCTAGTCCCTGAAACTGGTCCCAACTGACTTCAGCCAGCTTGTGTCTGGGAAGCTTATAGCTTATGCGTTGAAGTGGGGCAGAGTGAGATGGAGAGAAAGCTGAACGCAAAGGGACAAAAAGGAGTAAACTGGCAGTGAACCAGGCTGCACACTTGAGGAGGGAGTAGCTAATTGGATGTCATCAGTACCTTTCAGATTCTGGTATCCACACACCTGAAAAACACTGACTGCCTGTTAACAGCAGTCCTGGTTTATTCTGCGTTGTGGCTGGTGGGGTGATTCCTCCTGTCTGG
>Ga0181612_147715_pt1 | contig 10530 bp, 9 predicted proteins | sample HoacroProtozoa21_FD_119630 | JGI IMG/M metagenome (GOLD analysis project Ga0181612, IMG submission 119630) | Hoatzin crop microbial communities from Cojedes, Venezuel. Combined Assembly of Gp0051906, Gp0051904, Gp0051908
AGTAGCTAGTCCATAAGGGATTTCTGCAGGAAGCCAAACTTCATAAATTCTGCTACTCTGAGTTAAATGAGCTTTAGATTATCCTCTAAGATACTGAGTTTAGCAGTACTGCTTTGTTTAGTGTACCGGCTTGAGTTTGCAAGTTAGCTGAGAGAAGCTGGGGCAACTCAGGAAGTCTCAGTGCAGATTTTGTTGACCTCTGATAATAACTGTGGCATTCAAGGATAATTTTTCCCTTTCTTTCTCTCTCAGTCATGATCATACAAAATGCTGCATCCCATTTTGTGTCTGGAAGTAGATGCTGGAGGTGTAGCCATAGAGGTCCATGAGTAACTAGGAGATGAGTAGAAGGCAGTGGTTTCTTAACAGCACCAACGTTTCTATCTTCAGCGTTAAATATATGTGTGGACATCCTTAGCAATTTTACAACAAGGAAAGGAAAGCAAGTGTAACATACACAGAAGGAATGCACTGTCGTGTGCCTGATGGTGTGTCCTTACAGGTTGCAGGAATGGTGTCCAGTCTGCCGAGGTGTGAGGTACACTGCTAGCTCCTGTCTTGACTCATTTGGAATGTTACCTTTAGGAATTCTGGTGTGAGAAAAATGCACAGAGAAACTGTGTTATTCTTCTCCTTTAAAAATGACAGAGGAGTACTTTGTGAATTTGTTTTAATGGATTTAGGTTTTGTTTTGCCTCTGAGGAAAATGAAAAATTGCAAAACGGAGGAGTCTAAATTGCTGTGAGCTGTTCAGGGCCAGAGGGGTCTCAGCCATGGTCAGCCAAAGTACTCCTCATTCTCCAGTGTACAAAATCACCAGGGTTCACTGCTCCAGTCTTGGGTGACTGTACTGGAGGAGGCCGAGGGCTCGTGGGAGAGGTCCCCAGCTAAGCTGTGGGGGGCAGTGGTGAACCCATCTGTCAGCATTTCTTTCATGACCCCTAACCATGGCCTTAAGCACTTAAATTGTGGTATGGTTCTGGGCATACTGAGAGGCAGGCTTTAACATACCTAGTGAACTTGAGGTGGTAATGTTTATGTTGAAGTTTATGCTGTGGAAAAGGAAATGGTGGAGTGTGGAGTCTGTAAACTCATATATTTTTTCTTCTGTTTTTATCAATGCAATGTGGCTGAACATAAATGGTATCTCGTTTTACCTCTAAGAGCCACCTTTTGCTTAGCTTGGGATCAGGTCGTGAGATGGATGGCTGTTACAGGAGAACTACATAGAGTTCTGGCAGAGTTATTCTCTGTGGGGCAATGGCTTCATGGGCATGCCTGGATTTCTCCCTGTGCAGCTTCCTCAGCTGGGGAATTTTAGTAAGGAATGTTTTTATTCACACCCAAGTTGAGCCTGAGCAAGCTCAGGTCCTGCTGGTCTCCTTGGAGTATTGAGCAAAGGAGGAAAGACTTTGATGTTAAATGTTCCAATAGTTATGCCTTATGCAGCATGGTGTAACTCTCATTCCTGTTATTTGAAGGCTTTGGAAATTTAGAAAACTGTGAAATACTTAGTAGTTTATGCACCGGCCTAGAGTTGGACCTCTATGACTTCAAGAGCCATTTGTGTGCATCTTGAAATTTCACCAGCAGTTCCTTGCAGAAGCTTCTCTGTTTTTTTTTTTTTTTCACTCAAGAGCAGTGAGCTGTAGAGGTGCCATGGTGTCCACAACAGTTATGGCAAAGCAGATTAGGAAATCTTTGTTTTAGGAGGGATTTTCTATACTTTAGCTTACCAGAGAAATTTTACACCCATTACAGATGCTATTTTCTACAGCGTCTCCCATGAGGAAGCCTGTTTTCCTCATGAATATAGCACTGCTGTCATTGTGTTACATGGTTATACTGTATATCTTACGCTAGGTATGCTACTCTAGTTGTATATATATACACACAGAAATACAGGCGAGCAGTGTTCAAGTATCTTCTCTTATGTCACACAGCTGAGACAGTTACTACATTGTTTAAGCACTCCTAGTTTTCAACCATCCTATCCTGGTTTGCAGTTACAGGAGCGAAGAGGGAAATCTCTTAACACCTGTTTGCTAATTGGGCTAATTTGTAGTTGGCAAAGCAGAATGAAATCAATCTGCTTGTTCTCTTTTAGGCCCTGGCATATCCAGCTATGAGAGTAACCCTGGAGCTCTTGCCAAACCCTTTGATGACTGTCTGAATAAAGTCAAGGAGAGAATACCAGTTCTTCTGCATAAAAACACTTCTGTTTATCTGGGGGCTACAGCTGGCATGAGACTACTGAGGTATGACAGAAACTTGAACTCCTCTGGATGTGTACTAGCATGGCAGTCTAAAAACAGAGTGTGAAAAATGTACTGGACACATTTTTATCCATTGGAAATTGGGTATCTCAAAAGGAAATGGAGCCCAGCCAATTTAATTTAATTAACTGTTTTGATAGGGAAAGCGGGGCTGTATAAAAATCCTGTGTTATGCCATATTGAAAAGAAATGCTTGCTTTACTCTAGAGAAGGCAAGAGTTTAATTTTCTCTTCCACATCTGTCTTAAAATTCAGTGTTATGTAAACAGATAATGTTTGTGTGTATCTATGGGCAGCAATGGCAGATTAAAAGCTCAACACTGCAGAGTTTTCTGAGTATGAATGTGGTGTAATGTAGCTTTTGGGGCCTGTCTGTGGCTTTAGCCCTGGCACAAACTGGCTTTTTGTGTTTGTTCCATGGCTAAACAGAGTGGGAAGAAAGGCTCCAGGACTGTTCTAACCAGCAGCTATCATATAAGCACTCGGTTCACTAAAAAGAAAAGTATATATAAGAAACAAAACACCCATGAACTTGTAAGATAAAGAGTGAAGTTTGTACATAGTGAGGAATTTTCTTGCTGAAACAATGCTGGATATTTGGCTGTTCCCTATCATAAGCCTCCCCTTTAGGAAAGCAATGTCTGTTTTTTATTACGTGATTGTAGTTTTCTTGAATTGATAGTCAGTGAACAATAAACATGAAATTGCCTTTCCAGATGCTCAGTGTCTCATGTTTTGTGAATTGCTTAGGTTGCAAAATGAAACAGCAGCCAATGAAGTCCTTGCAAGCATTCAAAACTACTTCAGAGCACAACCTTTTGATTTTAGGGGTGCACAAATCATAACTGGGCCAGAGGAAGGGGTGTATGGATGGATAACAGCCAACTATTTAATGGACAGTTTCTTAGAGGTGTGTGGAAAAAAATGCATGCTTTTGTTTTCACTGTTTCTTTCTTATAAATGAGAAGTTTGAGAGAAATGCCTGTTCAAGCATTAAAGCTATAACTTCCGTTTGGCACTGAAATATAGAACAGGGTCTTTTTGTGGCAGTAATAAAACAACGCAAACATGAATCAAAGAGTATGATGTTACAGGAATGTGATATGGCAAAGGTAAAATTGTTGATCTACAAAACAGCACTCTTCCCTAAATGATATTGGAAGTCTCACCTAGAAACAGAAGTTGCATTGCTATTAAATGCATTGGTATTTTGAGTGTGACAGGTGTTGATTGTCTTGACAGTGGTGCCAATTAAAGATGATTTCCTCTGCTTTTCTGTGACTTCCTCGGGTGGTTGCTGTCCTCGCAGCCATACTGGTGAAGGATCTGCACGGTTTACGGGTCTCCAAACCGTTTGGCAGTGTTGGCTCGCTTGTCTTAAGCAGACAAGACTGAAGCAGTGAAGGTGGTCAAGTTGATGTGGCCAGATGTGCATCAGCTGAGACAGAAATCATTCATATACAGTTCATTCCAATACTGCTGAAAAGCTGCAGGCTACGAGTAGTGGGCTGTGATACCAACTGTCATGGCTTGTGCAGACAAAGTGAAACAAGTATAAAGATACTTGTGCTGTTCTTGAACTCAGAATAGTGTCAGGCAGGCACCTCATAGCAGAGAGGGAGTCAAATGTGTTGGAAGATCCCTTTTTATATATAGATATTCCATATAATTTCATTCCCAGTAAAAGCTGTACCAAGATGATCAGCAACTGCTCATCTGCATTTAAGGCAGCTGTGTGTTGTCCTTAGCATTAACTGCACTTCTTCCAGATAGCCTCACTAGCTTGAAAGAAATTTCAGCCAAACCCCAAAGTATTGTTAGGTGTCCTGGTTCAATGGTTCCTGTTACATCATGGCAATTAATAAACAGGAATTAGTTGCTGGTGATCTGAGTGATAGCTCACTCAGTGATAGTGATTGCAAACTGAAGAAAAATGGTATTGGAATCACACGCTCTGGAAGGGTTTTTCTGATTGTGTGCATTTCATGCAAGGAAAATGACATAATGAACTTCAGTGTGGTGTCAATTTTCTACCTCATGAATTTTAGTAATCCAAATACCAACTTCCACATGGGAGATTCTTAAGGGCTACTGAAAGGACTGCAAGATGTTGTGAAGCCAGTTTAGTATAGAGAGTTGTGTGAAGACCTGTGTGTGGAATATCAGTAGTAGAAGAGAGAAGATTTTCACCATTCTTGTGACCATGAGCTAAGAGTCAAATTCTGCTAGGGGCTGTTAATGGGAATCTTTCACTGTAGGATTTTCTTGGGACTATATTTGCTAGCTCATAAAGTTTCTTTTCCCTTCTTGTCTATATAATCGTATAATCATGCTCAGTACATAATACTGCAGTAATATTGAGATAGATAATCATACAAAATCCATATTCTGCACTGTGACTGTGTAGATGAAATACAGACTTTGGGGGATGTTTTGGGGAACAGGGAAAAATGCCAGTGGAATGGATCAGATTTATTGCCACTGCAGTTTCAGTGAAGGAGGCATGCAGATAAGGGATCCTTGTTCATTTGATTTTGATGGAGCTTTCATTTGACTTTTCTCTGTGTTTTTCACTGTATTTTCACTCTCTTTTTCTATGTGATCTCTTGATGTTCTATTCCTTTAAAAATTTTTCTTGTCTTGAAACAAGCAAATTGTCATACTATTTCCATGTGGATTTGTTCAAGATCTCATGGATACCTGGACTTTAAGTCCCTGCATTCTAGTACAGACATTGATCTGCCTAGTCCTGTGCTTTGATCATTGTGCTGTCCTCTGAGTTGAAAGCTGTGCTGCATTCCTTTCTCCATCTTTCAAGATCATTTCACTCAGTGAAAATACATCCCTCGTGAAAAATATTTGCACGTTTTCCTCAGAGCGAAGATTTTTTAGAAGGGGTGCAGGACAAAGAGGTGGGGAAATCTCAAAAAGTTCAGTAAAGAGTAGAAAAGCTTGAAGGAAGAGTAAGCAGATAATGTTTCTAATTAGCCTCGGTTTTATTTTTACTTGTAGAGAAACCTTTGGAGGACATGGGTCCGTCCTTACAGAAAAGAGACTATGGGTGCACTGGATCTTGGAGGAGCTTCCACTCAAATTTCATTTATCCCAGAGGACTCTCAGGAGAACTTCAATAGCACCTTGCAAGTGAAGTTGTACGGTTACAACTACAATGTCTACACTCACAGCTTCCAGTGCTATGGCAGAGATGAGGCTGAGAAAAGGTTTTTAGCGTTGCTGCTCCAGGTCTGTTTAAGACCCTTTGCTGTTTTGCTCTTGCTAGTGTTCAGTAATTGTCTGCGTAGGTTCTTACACTTGTGTTTGCTTCCCTTTGTATGAAACCTAAGTGCGTTCGTCCACAACTAAGCACAACAGAGCTCTTACTGGGGTCTCCAAACTCCACCAAAGATCTTCATATTTGTTAAAAATTGGTGAGCCCAACTAGTCCTGTAAGTGTTTTGCTGATTTTGCCAATGATTTTTGAGAAAGGAATTTCTGTAGATTACAATGATCAGCAATGTTGTCCTGATCCGTTATGACAGAGAACAAACATACATGCGTATGTGGTTTAAAAGGATTCCTGTAGTTAATGTCAAATTAGGTCTTTCTTGCTTTTGAGTAGCCTTTTTCCCCCCCCCCCCTCCTTTCCCCCACAGAAATCAAACACCAGTTCCAATGTGGATAATCCATGTTACCCTCAGAATTATAACACTACATTAATGATGAAGTACTTCTCTGGCAGTCTTTGTACACAGTCTCTGAGAGCAGCAAATTATTACCCAAACCAGCTTGTGAACTTCCATGGAACAGGAGACCCAGCTCGGTGCCGGGAGATGGTTTCTTTGTTGTTTAACTTCACTGCTTGCAGAGACAGAGAAGACTGTCCATTTAATGGAATCCATCAGCCAAAAGTTAAAGGGAATTTTGTGGTAGGTTTGCAAACACAGCATTTTTTTTTGAGCTTGCTTGCTCTTGATTTCTGTAGTTCTGAAAGTAACAGGCCTGTCATCTACTCCTTTTCTATAGGCTTTCTCAGGATTCTACTATACAGTTAATGCTTTGAATTTATCTGGGCACTTTTCCCTAGCTGACTTCAATTCAAGCATGTGGTTTTTCTGTTCACAGAGCTGGGCACAGGTAAGTGGGTTGATATTTTTGTTGTTGTTTTTTCTTTTGTATCTGTAAAAGGGAGATAGAAGAATAATATGGACTGGACAAGTATTCAGAACTTTTCGGAAGGCCTATATCAACCTCAACATTTGTTTTCCCACTGTGCTTCAAACCATGTAGTATTTCTAGCATGCTTAAAACTTGGATTAAGTTTGGAAATTTCATTCTCCATGATTCGAAGATGACTTTTCAGCCTATACTGAAATGTGGCCAAGCGGTATGTTCATTTTCCTCTTTTTATCTTTGAGCTTTGTACAGCCAAGATGTCACAAAGATAGTGAGGGGTGTTGCGACTGAATATATGTGGGTTGAAATTTATGCATCTCAGGGGATTAGAGATTGCCCTCATGGGATTTTTTTTGGAAGGCTAATATAACAGGTCAGTTTATATTTTAAAACAAAACTCTGCTAGACTGACATTCATTAACAACACACTTCAGTCACACACATTATCAGCATTACCACTATATATTCAAAGCAGTTAGTATTTACCTGTTGTGTGCTATGTTATCTGTGAGTGCGCGGTAGCACAGAGCTGATGCAGTGTAGTTGGAGGTGATGATGTGGAATTAGCACCGCTGCCTGAAGATTTTTACTGGTGGAAGGCAAATTGATTTTTTGGTTTTTTTTTTCCCATTATTGTCCTCACAGAGCTCATCTGAGGGAAAGGTATAGTCTCATATTTTTTGCTATTATTTATTTTAAGAAAAGCAAGTAAAGAAAATTGTCCCCAGCTGGCAATCCATGACCTTTTCCAAACAGCTTTCACCCAGGAGTTCTTCATTTTCCAGCTTGCCTGATCTGTCTGTATACTCGGGTCCTGATCTTCTCGTAACCACTGGAATCGCAACAGCACTTTCCGATCAGACTGGGAGATCAAAGCACTTTGCTTGGGTCTGTGAATTTCAGCTGATACTCATGATCCAGATGAGCACCCGAGGTCCCATCTGACATCCAAAGAGCAGTCTTGTGATTTTTTACTACATAAGCTATATCCCTGTCAGGGTCTTTCATTTTCTATATCTCTGTATCTAGTTGTCCACAGCTTTACTTGGTGTTTCTGAAAAATGCTAATAAATTCTAATTAGAATCCAAAGTATTGTCTAGTTTTAGAAACCAAAGGCATTTGTTTTTCACAATGTACATGTTTTTAAAAAACTTTTGCTTTCAGCTCCAGTTTATGCTGCCTAAATTTGAAGAAACATATGCTAGATCCTACTGTTTTTCAGCCAATTTCATTTATTACTTGCTTGTACATGGTTACAACTTTGATGCAGAAACTTGGCCACAGATACATTTTCAAAAGGAGGTGAGTAATAATAATTTCCTCTTACTGTTATTTTAATCCAAAGAATTTTAGAAGGAGACAGAGGATGCAGCAGCCTACAAAAATATAATGGTCATAAACAGCCTTTGTAAATTATTGTCAAATGTTTGGCATAAGACAAAGCCACTTTTCAAACCTCAGTAGCAATTTCAGCCTGGTTCCAGCGGTTGCAGCATAGCTTGGAGATGCTGCCTAGATTCTTTCAAAGAGCTTTAAGAAAGGAACAAATAATTGTGTTTTAAACCTTGCCCGAGTCTGCTGAAGTAGTGGCTTGCTGTAGGCAGTGATATGCCCGAAACACCTCACCGGTCAAGGTCAGTTTGAGCCAACTCCGCTGAGCTGGGCAGGAGAACTCTGGCTTTTCTGCCTGCTGGCAGAGCCTTGGGGAAACCGGCAGTGCTGGTCTGTCAGTGAGTGGTGGTGAGGCAACTAGGGCAGCTTTCATCCTCAGCTGGCACATCCATCTGTGCTGTAATCTGGTTCTATGGAATAAGATTGTATATTGATGGGGTATTGGCTTTCAGTTAGCAGAGAGCAGGTTTACAACAATGTTTGTGTAATAGCTGCATTTCTCTTTTACCTGACCTCATTTTTTCTCCTGATAAACAGAGTACTTGGGATGAACTTGTATACATTCATTCTAAAGCTACTGCTAAGAAAACTTTGCTTCCAAATCAGAAGGCATGGACACTATTTGAGCTTGGCTGTTACATCAAGTAGTGTGGTCCCCACAGTGCTCTGTGACTCCATCCTTTCCTCTCTGCTACTGTACAGAGCCTTATGCTAAAACCCTGTCCCAGACTGTCTCTTAATCTCTGTACAGTTTGCAAATGCTTCAGCACTTGCATGCAAAACCAACAAACAAATAGGTTGAAGATCTTCATGCATTGTTCTTAAATGCAGGGTATGCTGGCAAGATGTCAGTGAGAAATAGGAAGCAGTGTTTTCTGAACAGTTATCCTCTGTTACCGGTGCAGTAAGGAAACAAATAGGATTTTCTTGCCTTATGTTGTCCTGTGGTGGACAACCATTAGCAGCTCTGGAGGAGTGTCTAGAGTTAAGCCGTTCTGCTGGGAAATAAGTATAAAGCTTACTTTGGGATCTTAATCTGGGTCTGGTCGGTGTGGATGTGTCTGGATATTTAAATATATTTTGTATTATCCCCAGCAGATAGCAGCAGCCAAACACAGCAACATTTTTCTGTATTGAGCCAAGACTATAAAAAAACTGAGCAGAGTTAAAACCCAGAAGGCTTATTTGAAATTAATACCTTTGTGATCTAGATTTTGCACTAGGATAATCATGAAATGCCAAAAGGAAAAACTATATTCTCTTAATTAGATCTGCCTCTACTAAAATAATGGGATCTAATGTTAACTGATCAGCTAAGCTACCCCAGAGGTAACAGAACAGTTTCTCGAAGAGTGGAGGGTAGGTTTTTTTGCCTGTGCTAGAACTATATTTTCTTTTAATTAGTGAACACAACCAATGAAAAGAAACTTAACCCAGTGCTAAGATCTGGGTGAGTTCTAGAGCTAGATGATTTGCAAAAGTTCTAAACCTCACAATGAGAGTTTTTCCCCTCTCTTAGCAATGAAAAACCACCTTGATCCATCTTACTTCTATGCTCACTTGCGTATTCCTGTTGCTGTAGCTTTCTTTTTATCAGTTAAACAGCAGGTATTAGGATATACACAACTACAAAAAGGACCAAATACTATGGGCCCTTATGGTCTCTTACAACCAGGAGCTGACTGCTTAAAAGACATTAAATTGTTTATTAAATTTCATCCCTCAAGTTCATCATGATGCCTTTTATACAAGAATAACCAAAGAGGTTTGGCTTCCCAAATTTGCTTTCCCAAATTTAAGCAAACTACTTACGGGCAGCCATTTAGTGGCATGACCTGTAATAAAGATGGAAAGCCAAATGAGTTTGGGAGAGCTGGTTAGTTGTAGAAGAATGCAACTTGAGCTCTGTCTGTTCTGTAATATACCCTAGAACTACCTGGACTAATTTGAAGGTGGTGCAGGCCCTTTGAAAAAGAAAGCAGCCTATGCTGGACTGTAAACGAAATACATATCTTGCAGCTGGCCCTCTAGGCTAGCCCTTGTTTTATGAGTTCCACTGTTTTCTCTTGAAATGCCTCCGCTCCCCCTCTATTTCACTCTGTTTAACAATAGATCTTTTTTTTTTTTCCAAAGTTGTGGTTTGATTTGTAGGAGGCAGTGATGTGTACTTAGATGTTTTATATAAACAGGCAAACCATTATTGAAGCCTGGGCATGTGGGAGGAGGACAAGGGGCACTCTATCTTCGTGCTTTGATCCTGTCCTTGACAAGTGGCAGGATGATGATTTCATGAAAAAGACAGTAGAAAATTGATAAACTCTGTTGCTCAAATTAGAAGTGGGGAAAGACAGCAAAGCAGGAGGACCATGGAGCAAATACAAATGTACCCCCTTTGCTTTTGTCTCACCTGTTCCTAAGTAATTTTCCACATATGCTTACTTTTTATATTTTTTAAATGGAAGAGCCTAGTGCTGGTTCATTTGTAGGCACAAAACGAGCCACGGAACAAAAGATGATGAATAAGAGTTCCTGTTTTGGGGACTTTACCCTGGCCTCCTCTTTGTCCATGTCGGTGGGACTCTTTGTGGGGTTTTTTGTTTGCTTGAACTAAATAATGTCCTAGGATTTGGCTGGGCAGCTAATTCTAGGAATTAGCACAGTACTGCTGATTTCCCCCCCCCCCCCCAT
>Ga0181612_165823_pt1 | contig 10530 bp, 12 predicted proteins | sample HoacroProtozoa21_FD_119630 | JGI IMG/M metagenome (GOLD analysis project Ga0181612, IMG submission 119630) | Hoatzin crop microbial communities from Cojedes, Venezuel. Combined Assembly of Gp0051906, Gp0051904, Gp0051908
CACCTCACCGCTTGACTTATCCTGCTCTTGATGCCATCAGCTGCCACCTCTGCCCAGGAGCCGTGTCAGCCCCTGTGGCCACCTCGGCCATGGCAGCTCGTGCTTTGCCCTGTGATACCTGGCACCTCTGGATGCTTTTGAACTCTCTTTGCCAGGTCCTTAATGGGAAAAAGGGAATCATCCCTTTCCCATGACCCTGGGACAGGACATGGAGCAACTGGGTTAATCGCAAGAAGATTCAGAGTTTGAAAATGCGAGGCCATGTCACAATAGGAAGGGAAGAAGCACTGAAACCCACTCCTTGGAGAGGGAGCAAAGTCCTCAGCAGTGCGGTTCAGCAGAGGGTTAAAGATCCACCAGGAGCAAGGTACGGACATCATCTTGCCGTGGGACCACCAAACCCCTGTGGTGGCTGTGCTGTCCTTCACCCTGGGCCTTCTCTCCACCTCTGCACACCAGGCCACGAAGTGTTGTTGGGCAAGGACCGATGTTTCACCCCGTTTCTCTGAATTGCCCAGTGCTACAGGAGCCGAAGCCCTCAGCGCACCGACGATGCAAAGGAAGCAAATGAGGCTACAGTCTCCCCTCATTAAGAGCAATATTCATGCTCCAGTGTTCATGGCCAGTTAATAAGACTTTTTATTAGAGTCTTTTTTCTTTTTCTGCAAAGTGGCAGAAGCACATTACACAGCGCTGCAGAATAGAGAAGAGGAAGGAATAAACGCGGCGTGCCCACCGCAGCGCTGCTGTCTGTGCGTTGTTCTTACGTACATTGATCACAAAGGTTAAAGAGTTGCCGTGAATGAGTAGTTAGGTCACTTAAAGAATCACCATCAAAGGTATTTGTAAGAAGTGACTTTTAATCGGAATTTATGAAATGTGATTTGACAAAGTTTGTTGCCAAGGTTTGCTATTACTGATTAAATGAATGGAATACAACATCGAGGCAGGACTGAGGTAGAAAGATCTATACAGACACCACTCATACGCAACAAGAGTGAACACTTCACCCTCCCATCTTCCCTGGGTCCTTGAGGGAGTTGTCAAATTTCAAAGCCCCTCCGAGCGTGGCACGCAAGGCCACCAACAACAGGGAAAACAAAGCAATGAGGTTCACCGCTGGAGAGCCCCTTTGGGGTTTCCAAGGCCCGGGGCAACAGCAGGGCCTGGAAAAGCTCTCAGCTGATGCTGACCCCCTCCAAGACGAGAGCAAGACCTGAGCCATGAGCATCTCTGCCTCCTGCCCTCGCTCTGCCAGCCACGAAGAGTTGCCCAAAGCCTGCCTTTTCCTACTGCAACCGCAGGAACTTTGTATGAGCCTGCCGATTAATTCCTCTCCAAACGTACCTGAGCCTGAACAAAAAAAACTAACCAAGCAAAGAAAAAATCCCCAAGGTTTTTTTAAAAAAAGGAATAAAATATCAAGCAAGCCCCAGCTTATCACTGAATGACGAGGGTCAGCATCCCCGCATCCGCCAGGCTTCTCCACCACCCAGACCGCCTTCATCTCCAGCGCCCTTCTGTGCGCACAGAGGGAGCCCGGCTCGGCAACGCTCATCGGCTTGTGCCCGGCGCGTGTGCAAACAGGCGTGTAACGTGGCAGGCACGCAGGAGAGCATCTCCGAGAAACAGGATGTCGCTTCTTTCTTCTTGCACCCTTTCCTCATTATTTTGTTCTAATTTGGCTTTCCTGGTACCTTCTCTATTCGATAAAAGCCAAATGCAAACCGCGTCCCTTAATCTCCGAAACAGCAGCTTACTGCTGAGAAAATAATATAGATGTAACTTCCAGCATCACACACTTTCTTTTCCATTTATATGCAAATGCCGACCTTTCACCCAAGCTGTCTCAAAGAAGTATTTCCTTAAAAATGCAAATAGCATGTTGCAGGCAGTTACTCTGGCTGAGTCTTTCTTATATTATTATTATTATTTCTTTTAACCTTAGCAGCACTGTAAAACACAACTGCTAAACTGCACCCCGGTAATAATTACTTTTCATACCAAATCGAAAGCCTCCGAGGAGCCGATGTGTTGAAACACCAGCAGGAGAATTGAACACAGATGAATTTTTAGAGATGGTTTTGGCTAAGTGCATCTTGGGGCAGGGAGAAGGAAGCCGCTCAAAGACGCGTTGCTGCTGAAGGGAACAAGCCAATAGCAGAGGTTGTGAGAACATCTTCTGTCTTGTAAAACCCTTCCCACTACATGGCTGACACGCAGAAGCTCTCAGCAAGGGGAAAACCACCTGCATAAGCTGTTGAGGTTTGTGTGGGCTGAGCACAATGGGCACGAGGAGAGTGTCCACTGGCATAGCCAGTGTTGGACATGGATGTCCTTCCTCACCTGAGGTGGTCTGGGAAGACCTTCAGGGTTGTGTATGCGTGTGCGTGGTGTATCTGTGCTGTACAAAAGGGCCCCGGGGCAGCATTAGGTCTCTTGGGGCTGAAGATGAATAGCGAGAAGGGTGGTTGAAGAAGGGGCTGGAGGGAAGCGGCCACGATCAGATGATGGATGCAGAGGAACAAATGAGATTAGGGGATTTCAGCTCCAAGACCCCCTTAGTTCACTGCTCCTTCTCCCAGCCGTTGAGAGAAAGGTTAACCTCCGGGGAGAGCAGCGTGGTGCTGCTTCCATCTCCACCGTGGCAGCGGTCCCAGCTCCAGCAGCCACGCATCAGACAGCCCTCTGCTCCCATCTCCTCAGCGATGGGGATGGGGCTGTCTCCATGCACCAGTAGCAAGAGCCCACCAGGCTGAGGGGTGAAAGGAGGCATCAGCGATTGCTGCAGCCAGAGCCTCCCCTCTCTCACAGCGCTTCTACACCTGCAGAGGGAGGTAAGCCCAGCACGGATGGAAGTCAAAGATATTGAGTTGGATCCATTGACCTAGCTTTGGTATTTGACACCCTGTGTCCAAGCCTGCTCCATCATCAGTTTGGAAATCGAGAAAGAAGAGGAGGAGCATTGTGCTTGCAGAGGGGGATGCGAGGCTGCACGCTGCGGGGAAGACAGGTGTAACAAGCAAAGGTATTAAATGAGGTTCTTTGCATACAGAAATAGCAGGTGAGAAAAACCAGCTACAGACGGCCTTCCTGCGACAGGGCAACCCATTATGGGAAGAGTAAAAGAAACAGGTGATATATGAACTGATCTTTATCATTTTAGTCATTTACAGATTTAGTTGTCAATGACTCTTTAGTTCCTTCCAGGCTTCAAACCTCCGGAGAGTTGACTGTCACAGCCCAAGTGAATTTGAATCTGCTCTAGGACCTTGCCCTGAGCCCCATAGGTTGTGGCTAAAAACACAGAGCTGCAAAAAACCCACAAAAGCTTCTGCCTAAATTTGTCGCAAGCTGGGCACACAGAGGTGTTTGAGGGACACAAACCCTTTTGCCCCCAGCGCAGGACTGGGGGCCACCAACAGCATTTGCTCAAGTGGGTGGTTTTCTGGATGGAGATTTCTACCACATGTGACACCAGGTCAGGCAGAGGAGGGAGAAGCTGCCTGGAAGAGCCAGGGAAGAGCCTGGCAGCGCCTCTGATGCAAAGTTAGATGACTAAGTGGGCTACTTCCCAGCTGCCAGCTTGTCTTTATGATATTAAGCCTTTCCCCTCCGCTGCCGTATAAGAAGTGAAAAGTTGACACGTAAGCGTGTGTCATATGGAGTCAGAGAGACAGAAGCAATAAGGCATAAAAGGAGGTGAGATCATCGTGCAGCAGCAGCTCCCCGGGGGTAAGAGGCAGCGCTGCACAGCCCCCCACCCCTCGTGGCACGGGCTCGGCGTGCTTGAACCGAAGCCCATTTCCACACCAAACCTCTGGGACCAGGGCCACGCACGGGTTGCCACGCTGCCCGCCGCAGAGCGAGGCAACGAAGCTGACCCTTCAAATGGCTTTACTGAAAAGGAGCCTCCGCTGCGGAGCAAGGCTCTGCCAGCTGTAATATCACGGCCCCCCAGGAGCATCGCCACTGAATGGGGCAGCCGCTGTGCACCGCTTGCTTAAAAAGAAGGAGAATCATCAAACATGAGAAGTTTATAGCCCTGCCGGCACCACTCTTAGCGCTCCTGCAGACCCCGTGTAATTGAAATTAGAGGCAAGTGGTACCTTTCTGTCCTTGCCACGGCAGCCTGTGCTTGCTTGTGAACACGGAGTGGGGACAACGAGGAGGGATGGGGCAGCAGCTCGGTGCCCGTAGCGCTCTCGGAGCAGCTTTCATCCCCACTTCCAGCCGCTTGCACGGGCTGAGCCCGATATCGAGCCAGGGGCAGGGAAAGCCCAAGGTCCCCAGACCCCGCAGCCAAGGAATAGCTCACACCCTGTGAGTGGGAAGTTTCTCTCTCCTCCAAACCCTTCTTTTCCCAATCGTCCCCTTTCCAACGGGGTGTCCTTCCTCTCCTCAGCAATGCTCCCTGCTCGGCAGCGGGGAGGCAGCCAACCTGCCAGAGCCGCTTTGCCGGCACGGGAGCCAGCCCAAAGTTTCTAGGGGTTGTGGGAGAGGAGCTGACAACCCCTCGCTCCCCTCTCCGACACCGCAGGCAAAGTTAACTGTTTAGACTGTCTTTTTTTTTTTAAAAAAAAGCAACAACATTGCTTCCAGGCTGCATTTTTTATATATATATATATAAAAGAAAACATTGCAGCTCTCTCCAGAAGGCTATTAATCCTCTCCTGTCACTTGTGTTCTTGGAGAGAGCATTTCTCTGGGCAAAAGCAGTGCGTTCCTTGCTGACTAATTACATCAAAATATTGAGGGCAACAAACAAACCTTTAACTCCACTTGCCAGAAGCTTGTTAGATGCAAAGCTTCAAAATTATGGAGGAGAAATGTATGAAACAGTGGGAGAAGCTGGGACTCCTACTCTCTCATGGCCACATCAGCTTTCAGAGCCATGAGCTTTCTTTCCTCTCCGCAGAGCTGCTCGAGTAGGGCTAGCTTTGCCCAAGATACTCTGGGTAAAGTTATCTCCCACCCAAGGCATTTGATTTCTTACAGATAAAGATTCTTTGCCTTTATCAGGAAGGGAATGCATTTATTTTCTCCCATTCCTATGCAGGCACTTGGGTTTTAGGTACAGAGTGAGGACTGGACTTCTGTACCTGAAGGAAGGCTCTTGCTTAGGCTTCAAGCCCCAATATAAGAAGGTTTTCAAAAGCTCTTGGCTGAAATCAAGCAACTTCTTTCAAGGCCCATCTGGCACCTTCACTTATCCCAGCAGCAGCCTCCCCTTGGGACACAGCTTGGCAGACCAGACCCTTCTCTGCCCCAAAGCTTTCGCCAGAACTTCAGCCAACAGAGTTTGGGCTTTGACTTTGTTTCCATCCCATCACCCTGCTGTGCCAGTACAGCTGGAATGGGAAAAGCCAGTGCCGAAAGAGGAAAGCCCAATTCTGCATTTAGGTGCTAAACCTGATGTTCTTCCCAGGGGGTCTGGATGTCCAAGTGCCAAAACAGGTGACCCCAATGCAAGCTTTGGCCCCAAACCCATGGCTGCCAGACAGACAGCCCCAAGAGCTGGCTCTCCCCATCCAGAGAGCACCAGAGGCAGGGAAAGACGACAGGCTGGCTCTGAAACCTGGGTTAACCAGAGGCAGCTGCTGGGGAGGTTTCTCTGCACTACAAGGGTGTTTCTACTCACAGGTAATTGGGTACTCATCAGAAAACTTAACAAGCCACACTCAGGGAGCCCAGCGACAAGCACAAGGCAGAGTTATTCAACATCAAATTGTTGGTTTCGAGCAATTGTTTAAAAAAAGAAATTCAAAAGTGCTCAGAGTGTCACCTACAGATTTTGCCAGCAATACCTTGGTTTCTAAATACTGTGTGCATGAAAGCTCCCCCAGAGCCAGCTCTTGTACCTTATAATAAAGTTCACCAGGGGATCTTCCTAATGCGGGGTTTGAATCCATTGCTGATGAATACACCTGACTCCTCGGCTCGCGGGCAGCGTTCAGGTAAACACGCCCGCGAGCTGCTGCGTGGAGAGACGATTACAGTCCTCAGCATCGATCAGAAAGGTCTCATCTCACCCGCGAGGAGCGAGAAACTTCCCCAAAACGGGCACAGACCTGGCTTGCAGATGCTGTCCTGAAGAGAGCCACGCGCTTGCCAAATGGTTTCGAGCAAAGGAACGAAGAAACCCGAGTCTCTACTGCAGTTTATATTTAATTAGAGGAAAGGCAGCTTACGCAGCAGTTTCAGAAACATATTGTCTTACAGCATATTGGATATTTGTATCTTAACAGCTCGACATCGATTTCTTTTATGTAAAGGAAGAGGGGGGAAGAGAACTGCATGCCCTAAGTTGTGTTAGTTCCAAAGAGACGCCTGTACCGCTTGGACTAATGTTTAGAGTAATCAAAGGCGTGAACTCATGTATTATGTATGGGGACGAGAGTTTTCAGTCTTCTGCAAAAAGGAATCTCCAGCGTTTGGTATTTTGTTAGCAGGCTGGCACCATATGGCTCTCCCCTGCTGATATTCTTTCACACCAGAACTTTATGTTCAGATGCTTTAGTTAATATTTTACCCAGCAAGCATAAACAAGATGCAAAGACTGCAGTCGACAGCAACCTTCGCTTAAACCATATACCCATGTTAATCGTGAACGCTTCTTTCAGCAAGTAGTTTACCGAACTCATGCCTGGCTATTTTTTTTTTCCGTAAGGGTCCAAGCTGGGCCATTTACTTGAACTGCCTTAGCATCAAATCAAACACAAGCAGCAAACCCAAGCAGGACGTTTTCACTCCCTTCCTACTTCATTTTCTGGCTGGTCCAAGGCAGTGCTGGACGCATGCAGGTGCCACACGTTTGTGTACAGTTTAAGGCTACATCTCCTCTTGCTCTTCTGTGTCCAACTTGATTTTATCTCAGGAACATAGAGGTGCCTCTGCTCCTCTGCTGAAGCAGGGATGGAGCACCAGACCAAGCTCATCCAAGCTCTGACAGCCTATGCTGACCAAGCAAGACCAACGATACGGAGCATCCAACTTGACGGGCTTCATCAAGAGTTGCATTTCCCCCCACCCTGCCCCAAGTTAGACACAGAATCACTTTGGAAAACTGCACCTTAGAGATTTGACTCTAAATATTATATTTAGATTTCCTCCACACACCCCCACTCACCCTCCAATATTCTTATTATTCTTTAATATTCTTAAAACAAATAGGACCTAACAGATGTCTTTCAGCCTGCACTCTTATTAATGAGAATATTGTAAGAATGGAAATCAGGTCACAAATGTTTAATACTTTGTTTAAAAAGTCTTCAGCTTCTTTAAAGAGTTCCACTAATCCCAACATGACAGATGTACAAGGCAGTTTTGCTTGGGGCAGATTAAAATTCTCGCTCTGATTTGCTCTTTCATTTGGTCTGATTAAAATAACATTGCAATTTTTTTTTAATGTGCTGACTTCAAAATAAAAAAGGAAAGAATAAAAAGTGACCAGTACAGGCCAGCATGATCACAATAAAAGCAAATTTATTGTTGTTAAGATAAAAAAGCAAGACAAAAGGAACTAAGGGACAGCCCATGCCCAGGTTAGCATTAAAGCTCTGTGTTAAAGATAAAAGGGGGACCTATCCAAACGATGTTTTTTTTCCATTTGAAAGTGTTTATTAATCTATTCTCTCTGAAGCAAAAAGTTCAATGGAAGACAAACATCAAAAGTATTTTAATTCAGGTGAAAATTATATTTTTTTATCTTTTTTTTTTTTAAACCAAAATGAAAAGCAAAGTATTACAGAGGGTGTCACTTCATTATTCCACTGTAAGATTGACACTTGCTGGGAGCAGCCTGGCCGGTCGGACAAGGTGATCTCAGCCACCCTTTGCTCAGCTAAGCTGTGCCTGGAAATTCACGGGTTCCTTTCCTGACCTCCTTTCACACCAGACCACCCTTCCCTGGACAAGCTCTCACAGCTAACTTCATTTCCTCGCTGCTGGAAAACGCGCCAGCATCTGAGTCACGCAGGAAGGCGTGCGTGGCAGCCGAGACACCGGGATGCTCTGACGGGATCGGGAGAGGGGCAGCGAGGCGGGATGGAGCCCCGGCCGTGCTCACAGCCCGTCTCCTCTCCCCGTGCTCATCTATAACCAAGCCGGAGCCACGTGTGCCTTTGCCCTCTTGGGTCTGCCTGAAAACAACCACAGCTCCCAGTGCCGGGTCCTTCCAGGGCACCACTGGACCAGTTTCATACATGCATTGGATGGAGGCGTCGCTTTACAAAGCAGCCAGTGATGTCCAAAATACAGACCCCACCCCGACTTGCAAACTCCTGCTTGAAGGGACCAAGATTTCACACGAAGATCCCAGGCTGTTAGTCAGGACCTTTCTGTCCCACAAACCTTCTCTGCTTCCCTAACCCCACCTGCAAAACCACAGCAAGGCCACATAGAAGTGCTGTAGGCATGAATAAGCTCAACAATTGAAAAACACTAGTTTAGTGTTGTGTTTTTAGCCATTTTTACTTAAAACGCCAGCTTGTGCCTTCTGTAAAAAAGAGTCTACAGAAAATCCGCAAAATGTTTCAAACTTTCAAGGAGTTGCTCCATTCAGGTGATTTTTAACGTTCACATTCTGTAAGTATAAGCATTCAAAGCATGTTCATGCCCTCGAGGTGTCCTCACCTTGGTGCCCACCTCCAGCTATTCCCAGGACAGAAACAACCTCCCCTCTACGCAAGATGCTGGGGCAAAGCAGCTCCGGGCAGCTGCGGGATGCCCCCCTGCCTGACACCCGGGTGCTGCTGCTGTCACACAGGGCCAGCCCAGTGAACCTGCGTAGGGAGGGGACACTTGGAAACTGCTCGTCACCTTCTGTGTCTCGGTCCTGTCCCAAAAGGCCGAGCCACCACGCAGCTGCTCCCAGAGAAGCAGCTCCCGAGCTCTGCAAGGGCAAACGCGGCACTTCCAGAAATTCCCTTCCACAGATTAACCTGCCAAGAGGGGAAACTTGCTTCCTCCAAATATACGCACACAAAGCCCTTTTCTCCTTGGCAAAAATATTTTGGGGGAGTGGAGGGTGACAGATTTCCCTCCCACCTCTGAAGGAAGCAGAAGGGATGCCCCAGCCCTGCTCTTTGGCATTACTCCTGACCTGGCCCCCAGGTCCTGGAGCAGAAATCTCCCGTAAATTCATTTCATTCTAAGAGCAAGGTGGTTCGGGACATTTCTCCCACCCCAGAAACTTTTCACAGCATGTGCTCCTCACCCCACTTCTCTACTCACACCGTGATCTCCTCTCTAAGGACTAGGTGATGGATCAAGTTTCTACTTCGCAAAGGTAAACAGCCTCAGAAGAGATACAGAACACTTTGAGAGGTTTCACACAAGCCAGCCTGAAGGGTGTCAGAGACACCAGGGGACCAGTGCTGGTATGTAGGTGGTGGAGTTATTCTTTGCAGAAACCAGCAAAACCCAGGCGAAAGGCAGACAAGGTGGAAAGGCAGGTGGGAAGAGCGAGGTTTCCCGACAGCAGCTTCTGCCCTGTTAAAACTCTAGAAATACCTGGGAGCTGAGAAGGTGGGCAGGAGTTAATCCCAGTCTGCCAGTCCCTTCATACAGCCACTCTAGGGCTATCTCCTTGAAAGACAAACAGCCCTGGTCTGGGTCACCTTAGCTCCCTCCTGGGTGTCAGCATCCTTGTCTGCACAGCCAGGGAGTAAACAGCGCTTGCACAACAAGGAACTCAGAGAGGGGATTCCTTGGGGAAGGAAAAGCAGCACATGGTGATGTATTCCCAGCTCTGGAGGTTTACAGCGTGGATCCTCCACCCTCAGCTCCCACATACGAGAAAGGGGAACAACTACAAAGCAGCAATGGGAGAAGTCCTTTGTCATTAAGAAAAAAACTCTAGCAAGCAAGCCGGACAGTTCATGGTTGTAAAACCAAGTCCTTCCCGTTTACAAACTGCTCCCCCCACACACACAAAGCAAAGGGGAGACCGGGTCTTGCACCCTACTTTGGCATTAAACTCTCACTTCTGACTTCCCAGCCATAACGCGATGCTTCCCCCACCTCCCTCCCCTTCCCACGGCTGATTTCACTTCTTCTGGGAAGCCCAGCCCAGCCGTGGCGATTTCCCCCCCCCCATGCTCCAACCCTTACTGTAAACCTGCCGCTTCCCCTCATCACTCAGCTCTTGGGGGGCAAAGGCCCCAAACCTTCGAGTGGGGTGGGTGCCAGCACCCCTTGCAAAATAAGCACTCCCCGGGGTGCAAAAGGAGGGCTCTATCCCTCACCGGACAAGGAGCTAGGGACCGTTTTGCATCGCACCGGCTCATTTTGGGGGCTGGGGAGTATAAATTCACCTGCCCTCCCCAAACACTGATGCAGAACCACGGTGGGATTTGAGGGGAGGAGAAAAGTTTATAGATATTATATTCCTGAGCACCAAAAGCTCTGTAAATCAGGGTGGATTGCTGACTTAGGGTGCACTGCTCCCCCCAAAGCCCAAGAGCAGCAGCATGCCCCGTCAAGAAGCCAAGTCTGGAGGCAGCACCCCAAAGCCGAGCCTTCGGGAGG
>Ga0181612_117175_pt1 | contig 10529 bp, 2 predicted proteins | sample HoacroProtozoa21_FD_119630 | JGI IMG/M metagenome (GOLD analysis project Ga0181612, IMG submission 119630) | Hoatzin crop microbial communities from Cojedes, Venezuel. Combined Assembly of Gp0051906, Gp0051904, Gp0051908
CCATTATTTCTTCTACTTTCTTCTACTTCAGAAATTTAATCATCTTCAACAAGAGAATTCTTCAGAAAAGAACATATGAAATGTTATTTTTCTCCAAACAATTTTGAAATATTTATGAAAAAAAAATCAGATAGTCCAGTGAAAAGTTAGTACACCTCTGCCTGAGAAACAAAGACAAAAGTAGCCTTTCACGACCAGAATGAATATGCACAAGGAAAAAAACAAAAAACAAAACAGCCCTTTTAAGGAAATTCCATTTTATCACTGTCTTTCCTAAGCAATTCCACTAACTGCGGTTAGTAAGAATCCCACTACGGAAATAACGGCAGAACAGGATGTAGTATTAATAACGAGATGGTGGAAACAAGTTACGCACCGCGTCACAACAAAAAAGGTTGCAACAGCACAAATCTGCAAGTATAAATCCATGATTTAAAACCAAAAGATGTGACATTTTCTGTGCAGTATTTACATGTAAATAAGCTTTGGTCTTCACAAAATATCTTTGAAAGAGCGCAATTCATGAAAGAAATGTTAAGATTTCTTTTAAAAATTATTACAGAAACTAAGTTCTTTAATACTTAGTCTAGAAGAGTCTTAGTACATCCCTTTCTCTCTTGCCTGCCTCTTTCCCACCTCAGCGTAGTTTACCTCTAATGCTGGGGTTGATAGCAGGACATGGGTTGACTGAACAACATCTGCAGCATGTATGTTATTGTGATATGCCACATCTGCATGGTAATGGTCTTCTAGCGTCATCAAGTAAGTTATTAAAGTGTCTACTGGAATTTTAAATGTTTTTAACAAGTCCCGTTCCTAGAAAAGGAAAAGAGAAACAATTAAGATTACAAAGCACAGAAAAATATCTAAGATAAGAAAAAAGCAGCACAGCTGCTGTTACTTGCCTGAAAAATCGTGTGCATGATGACTGTCAACGGTCTGTTTCCAGATAATTCTGCTACTCTGAAAACCTGAAGGCCCCACTTGTTCACATCTTCTAGTTCCTAGAGTATAGAGTCAAGCAACAGACACGTTGAAACCTAACACACAAATTCCAGTGATTTTTTACTGCAACAGCCACAAGCAGCAGACTCATGAAGATTCAAACCTTGCCACTGTGAAAAATACATGCTAGACTCTGACAGGGGGAAAAGCTGCTGCTACTGATTTTGTAGTTTTTGAATTCGCAGCTACCAGCTTTTCAGCTTTTAGTTCACTAAGCAGGAAAGAGTGCCTCTGAAGTGGATTGCTGCAGAGGAAAAAATGCTACAGTATCTCGAATGAGCTGAACTGACACACTTTGCTATCTCACTGCCCAGTGACAGCAGAGTTCAGTGAGGAGGAAACCTCCAGAGATGCTGCAGTTCTGCTGCTGTCTACCTGGTTCTTAGAAACACTCTTCAAATGAAGGGGGAGATTCCTGCAAACATAAGGATATGCATATTTCAAAATGCAAAACTCTAGAATTAAATTAATAATCACTTCATGCCAGTTTTAGTTTATTGCCAACTAGTTAGCTGCTGGTGCAAAAACTATAGGAATGTCACTAAAAACTAAACCACAAATTATGCATGTAAAATGATACAGGTAAAGACAGACCCTAGAAGTATAGCTCTAATGCTATACACCAGTTGTGCGTTTTCAAAAACACAGGGCTGCTACATATTTTCATTCCTGTGACAGTGTATGCTATGTTTACTCTTCATTCCTCAGATATTATTCATGAATAAGCAGCTTTATTAATGCATACACAAATGCTAATTTACATTCCACCTCCAGATGAAACCCCATTCACATGGAAATTAACCCTTATGCCCTGATTATGATTTTACATATTATTCTTCCACTTTACTGAACTTATTCTATTTCAAGTGAGACCAGCCTTTGGTGCTATAGCTTGAAATCAAGGGCTATAAGCAGAAGATGGAATAATACTGACAAGTCCACTCTCTATTTTAATTCAGTGGTTTAAATTAAAGGACTTTTATATTCTCTACCTTGGCAAGAACATCTTCTTGGTCTGTTTTAACTCCAAATCTGGGAATACTAGAATTAGTTAGGCTGGAGCTGTGCATCAGTTTTTTGACTCCACTGATCTGGGACATTGGCCTCTTCTTTTTCTCTTTCTCTTTCTGTGTTGGAGAAGGGATTTCAACTTCATGCTGTTTGTCTTCAAAAGAATGAAGAAAAAAAGAATAATTTTTACAGTAACTACAAATATTTCTGTCCGTTTCACTGCTGAGTTGCATCTTATGGATACTGTAATTGTTAACAAAGATTTTTTTGTTTGGAGATTTTGCAACAAATACTTCACATCAAAAGCAGCAAAAATATGACAAGATAAGCATAGACCTATACCTCAGCATAAGCAGATCTCTATTTCACAAACTACCTCATTATTTCTGAACTGGCTTTAAATGTGACTTGTGACTGTCTGACTTCGACTTCTCCTGCACCCCTAGCGCTGTAGAGAGAATCAGTCCTTTCATTATAAAAATGTTATTACAACTGAACAGAAATCTAAACTTCAATTTTGCAGGAAAACTTAAAATTTCTTCTTTTCCGGGAAAAACATTCTCTGAAATTGTATTTTTTAAAAAAAATCAAAACTGTATCCCATGTAAACCTTTACATAACATTTTCAGGACTCTAAGGACCTAATACTTGGGGACTGCTCCTGTTTGTGTTAAGACTGCACAACTTAGAAAGCCTTTTGCCAGCCATTTCTACCAGCACGTTGGATGGAGAGGCAGTTCACACCACCAGTGCAGGGCACTTCTGTACCTCCCAGCCAGAGGAAGTAATACCGACAACAGAGATGTTTTGCTAAAACACAACATTTTGCTGCGGGCTTTTACTTCCACAGCAGCATCAGCGGCATCACTTCATACACCTCATCAACTTCTGTGCCAGCAAAACTTCAGACAACGATTAAACTGAGAGTAAAAGTATATTTAGGCCACTGCCAGCTGACTGCTGCAGGAACAGTATGGGGGTGTGTAGACAGACATCTGTGGTCCCCAAAGAAATCCAAGTTAGTGCAACAGAGGTCTCTCCTGCCAAAATTGCTAGGAATTTGCATTACTTGTTCTTTTCATACTGTATTTCAACATAGTCTTTTAATGACTCCCTCCAAATTATCTCTTCTTTGCTGAAATGTACCTGCACCTTTTATAATCCCAATATTCCAGCAAAACCAGGAACATCCAGAACAGATGATTCTAACATGGGAGCTTAGCAAAAACTATGATTTAAAAAGCACCTTAGAACAAATTAAATTCAAAAAAAAAGAAAGAAAATTTGAGCTCTTTAAAACATGTCTATTTTTTAACTTCCTGAAATGGTCGTTTTAAACAAACACACTGAAACCAGACAAGGGTAGCAAGCCCATTTCTAATTGCCAGAAACGGGCAATTGTTGTTTTTGCTTCTTCCCTTTCTTTTTTTTTCCATTTCCTTTTTTTTTTTTTTTATTACCCTTTAGCAGCCACATTTACTGGACACCTCAAATTCCAAACAAATCACAGCGAAGAAGACACCGTGGAAATGTCACCAAGCTTTAGCCTGCGGCACCCAGTTCCCCAGCTGCCCCCACCATACTTCACCATTTTCCTCATACAGACAACCACGAAAAGGGGGAGGTGGACTGCTGCAGCTCTTGACTGGTGCAAACCGACAACAGATGTGGAGCAGTGACTCGTGTTCGTGCTTTGATGTTTACGGTTTCGGTCATATGCACAAAGTTTAGACCCATCAAAGGGAGGTTCGTAAGCCGAGCTGTCAGACTAACTCAAATGGAAGGAAGTGTCTGTCTGAATGACTTTAGATCTCCGGAGGAATTCCACGGGACTGCCTCTGCTTTTGTAACTATGAGCACATAGGGCAAAGCATCCTGCGCCCATCTGAACATCCAGAAAAGACAGCTTGCCATCTTGACCCTGGTTGTGCTATGCTCATTGGCAGGTTCTCTTGCATTTTACGTTCACAGGAAAACAGGTTAATGACACTGAAAAATAAAAACCTTGCACATTATTAAACTCAATGTAGGAGGTCTTAATTCTTGCGCAAGGAATATATTTGTTGTCATTACGAATAACTTCACAGATGTCATATAACCCTACTTGGGAAAACAGTCCCTACCTTTTTTTTTTAAAATAACAGAAAAACCTGTTGTCTTATGACCTGTTCCTAACTCTCAAATGTGAGAAAGTCTGTAGATGTTCAGAAGACAGATTATGTATTAAAAAAATTAACTAACTAGATTCATTGAAATCTTCTATGAAGCGAATGTTTTTCCTCTTCACGTTGTTGCTCAGAACCTACATACTTAGACTGCATATTTTGAAGCAGTAATTCTGTAGATGAGGTATTTTCCCCATTGTATGCCTCTCATACCTACTATTTTAAGTATCCTAGGTTTTCAGGCAGCCATAAAACAATACCTAATACCTAGTAACTTTGAAGCAATTGCCTTTGCAGCCCTCCTTCTGCCCAAGACTGAGGTCTTGAGAAAGGCTGACAGATGCATTTCCTTATCCTGTCAAAATGAGTCTTAAGTTTCCAAGCAAAAGCAAGCAGACACTGGTATCTCACTCTTTTCAGCCTAAGTGGGTCATCTTCTCAGGCAACGGTACAGTGTGACTGAAGCTGTGCAATACTGCTTCTCCACGACTGAGACTCACCACTTTCTTACTGTCCGTAACTCTGCTGTGCCGCAGCACTCAGGGACACTGAACAGACACATTAGGCAATTCGTTTTGGATATGGTGACACGCAGGATAACATGTACCTAAAAAAACTTGCTTCTTTCAAAAAACACAAGAAGCACCAGCTACGGCCTCTCACACAAATAAAACAAGATGTATCTTAACACGTGTGACTAGCACCCTTCAAAGCACTTGTATCCTAATTTAAACGTATTCAGCTGTGCTTCCCCTTACATGTACAGTCTTTATGAACCAACGGTGTTTCATTCAAAGCATGTTTCAGATTGCTGTATTATCTTCATGTTCAAAATCAACAGTATGGAACTAAGTGTTACTAATTTTCACCAGTTTTCACGAAAAAAAAATATATTCTTAGTTCTGCAAAGCCACAGAAGAACCACCGTACACTTTGTAATACTGTGTTGGGTTTTTTTAATAAAAAAATTTAATAAAAAGTTATTAATACCATGCAAGTTCTTGAGCCGCATAAATTCTCCAGGCAACAGTCTGTTCACATGTTGACTCAGTCATATTCATTCACCCGCTCATGTGCAGGCAGGGAATAGCAAAGCACAAGAACCATGTACTACAAGATTTTATGACGTTGTGCTTGTGTTCTTCCAGCACACTGAAATCTCTTTGTGGTAACATTCATAAGGGAAACAGAGTGGAAGAACCTTTTTAATATATAATTAGTTAATTATATATTAATTTCTTAATACAGTAGGAACATAGTAGTTGTAATGTTACACGAAATTATGTATATGTATCTATATCTGTAATTACACACACAGTGAAACCACACACACAAACTTAACGAGCTGTGAGGAAATGGATCTAACATGATCTCTGCGCTCAAATACTGAACGATGAGATACTAAACGTATAGTTTCTAGAAACAGAAATTAATAGGGAAAACTACTTGCTTTTAAGCTCTATCACAGCCCAGAGAAAGATTAAAAAACAAAAGGAAAAAAGTTAACTCCAATCATAGTCTTACCTAAGAATGTGTTCGATATATATTCTGAGACCTGATTGCCTGACCTGCTCATTTCAGATAGGTGGGTTAGCTCCCGGTTGAGCATTCTTTTAAACTGGAAAACAAAACAAAACAAAACAAAGGTAAAGTTAGCAATTAAGATGTATTTTAGTCAGGATGAGAAAATGCAGTCAACTTGTAATTGGGGAAAGGATGTGACATTAAGAATACATACTAAACTAATATAACTATGAAAGCAAAAATCACATGTAACATCGCTCTACCCTACTAACTTCTTCGTGGGTAGGACAACATAATTCTTGACCTCCTAAAATACTCCGTAGCGATTCAGCTACTAAGGCACCGGGTCCTACTAGTAATACAAGACATTTCTATACACACTAATAATTAATATTACTGTCTTTTCCATTTTTTAATTTTAGTTTGGAGAGAAAATACAAATATATTCACAGAAGACTCCTTCTCCACTAGGGTCGTCTTAATCAGATTTACAAATTAATCTGTTTGTGCATTTTTTTGAAATTCATTTTGTAGTATTTAAAGTTTATCTTCCCTCTCATCATTAATCTACTCAAATATATTTGACAGCACTGCTCAAAACCATCAAAATAGCTTACTGACTTCCTGCACACCAATATGAACGGAGGTAGGTTTTGTTGTCTTTGACTTAAAATTATTGTACTGGATCAGCCCAATGACTTCACTATTCCACAGTCTCAGAAAACTGTCAGTATTTGTATGAAACATCGGAGTAGAAAATACCCATCTGTGGCAACACTTTCGTTTTCCAAGACAGCAAATCACTCTAGGCACTACAAAGCATACAAGGGGATATTAACATTCCACAAAATATGTAGTTGATTAGGTACTTATCACTGAGCCTTCCTCGATTCCTTCTAGACTCCAGGGTTAAATTGCATCTCGTGACATTGTCAACAGCCTAATTCCACAACATAGCTCTAGCTATCTTACATGCATTTTCATTGACTATAGCTCTGCCATGGTGTTATCAACAAACAGGACTCAGCAATATTCATTAGCAATTTATAAACAACTCTTGTCAATGTAAATTAGCATCCGTCACTACTGAATTTTGCTTCCCATTGTGCTATCCCTTCATTTAGTTGTTCGATTTCTCAGTCATCTTTTGTCTGAAGAAAGCCAAATGATTTGTGCCATTTTCAGAACCATTTTGCACCTTGTTCACCCAGTTATGACTATTTATTACATCAAGCAATAGCTGTCCTTAGTATATATCCCTGTAAACACTCCTCTGTGTTGAAAACCGGTGATTCGTTATTCTATACAAGATAAAACACTAGACTAAACATTAACCACCTCCTTTCCATTCCACTGGAATCATCAAACCCTTTCTTCAAAGAGGCCTTGCATAGTGAATGGTGTTATTTTCTTCATGATGCCTTTGTAAGTCACCAATTACTATATTGCTCACAGTGTGCCAAATAAAAATTACCTTTAATATAACACTCTAACCATTAGCCACTGCATTTTCCTGCCATTTTGACATGCCATCAGCTCAGGAAGTTCCTGCTACAAAGACTGAATCCTACTTCAGTCACAAGCCAAAAGCTCAGCTTTGATCTCAGATATAGCCATGTACTAGCAAGCACTCAATGCATTTCTGAAAATTAGAACCATACTGCAAATACAGTTACACATACTATGAACTACAGGGCTACACACTCTGCACAAAACCAGCACCAATCTTTACAGTGAGGTCTAATGTTTGTCACCAATGTCAAATGTTAAAAAAGCAAGTCAAGCTTGCCAAGCAGTAAAGTGACTAGTCCAGATCAAGAGTATTTTAAAAGCCTTTCTTTCAGCTTTTAACATGCACTTAGGTCACGCTTCCATGCTTTTTATTCTGTACCCACAAAGATGAGAAAGGCAAAAACTGAAGAGCTCACAGAATAGCTTGTCTCCAGACGGTATCCAGAAACTGCAGCTTTGAATTAAATACTGTGTATAGGAATCTTCATAAAATATCAGAAGTTGACAAAACTGCATTAATTTCCAGGCCCATCATCAGCGTATCCATTACTATTCCAATATTCTCTCTTCCCTAATTTAATCCAGCTTGTTCACTGGATCCCAGCTAAACAGGGCCTCGTCTGTCTGGTTGTTTTCTAGTAAACCCCTAAGTTTGCAATACTGTTTTTGCTGCAGAGCAACACTACTTGGTCACGTTCTGCACTTTGGAAGAAGACCAACTAGCCACGCTGGTATGTACTCTTCAGGAACTCTCCTTAAAAATTTCCCAGCTTTGAAAGAGAATGAACTGGTGTTTGTTTGCATTGTTTTTCCTGGACCTACCCAGCACAACAAAGAAGTAAGACTTTTTACCGCTCCCCGCCCCCCCCTCCAAAAAAAAAAAGATAAATTTAATTGCAGAGAGTAGGTAGCGAAGGTTTGCTATTGCATACTGGTAATAATCATGTGAAACTTACAGAGTAGATGTTCTTAAAGAATTTCCAACTAAATATTTATTGTATGTAAGTCCACAACAAATGGAAGGTGCATGGTGCTCTTTTCAAATGTTATGTTCCCCGCTAGTCTGAAGCAAAGCCTTGTCTTCCCACTTCCCATCACCCTGTAAGTCACCAGAACACAAAAGCTCAACCATCAGCATGAAACCTGCAGAACAGCCTGTGTGGCTCCTGACCATGGGTGCACAGTGAAACAAGTCCCCCAGGTTCTGCAAGGCCCTCCTGCTAACAGCGAATTCAAAGGGAGAAGCCTCTGGCTTTGAAGAACTCTATTAGCGTGATTTCCTCACACTCTTTCACACATTGCTGACGCCACGGCAAGACTTTAATTGATACTTATTTTGAAAACATCTGGACCAAGCAGTTTTGAGAATGGTTTTGATTTTCTAATTATATGACAAAGCCTTACAATCGTCATCCACATTGAAACAGATGAAGTTGAAGACCATATGCAGACAGCAGTTTCTGATGCAGAACAGTAATGCTCTTTGAGAATATAAATAAACCCCAGAAGAGATGAACAGTGATTGAGATGTTCAGACATTTTTGTTGATTATACCCTGTTTCAGTATATCTGTATGTTACTTAATTCTCTGGTGTTTAATAACTTGTCCTCTGGGGGAAAAAAATCTTTTTTCAAAGAAAAAAACCCAAAAGCATCTCAGAGCCCCTACTTTTTCCTCATTTTACTTCTTTCTCAAAGACTTTGTTTGGGCCCAAGTGTAATTGATGCTTCAAAGAGCGTCTGCTTTCCACATATTTATACATCCCTGCACTATTACTTTATAATGAAACTGTCTAACTCTCACCTGGCTCCTGCAAGATCTTAGTGCAAATCAGAGAAGTTTCTGTTACATCTATGAGTAAACACTCTTTCAGTCATAAAGCTGACGCCTCTAACGTGCTTGAAACCTGGCTAGACTTTCCATGCTCTCATCATTTGTCCTCTCAGAAATAACATTATCTTGTCACTAGCAGTAAATGTTAAAGATAACATTTTAAATAAGAATTTTAAAGATCTGAACACCATATACTTTCCTCGTTCAAGAAAATAATCATAACGCATCAAAACTCTTGTTACTAATAAACATTTACACCACACATTGTAATTACTATATTGTGAGCTCAGTATGGGGAGGAAGCAGTAGTTTTTGGCTGATTTATGCATATATTGTATTCTTCCTCAGGTGGAAAGATCTTCCCACATTAAGACTAAGCATTGTTAGACTGGAAAAATGACACATCTATATCCCTTTGGGATATCACAGCTCTTGACTACAGTCTAGGCAATTGCCCCTGGAAATGTACAGGCTATTAAATGTCCCTTAAGCCAATTATAAAGTTATCCACTGCTGAATACTCATGTCACAGCAATAGAGCACTATAGTCTGGAAAAAATTCTAAAAATATTTCCTTAAGCATATTTTTTTCATTTCATTTGTTTCTATTGATTTTAATGTTTCCATTTCACTCTCTGCATGGGGGTGGGGGGAACCCACAACACAAACAGAGATCTCCCAAAGTGACAAAAGTCCACGTGCACTTCTACTTCCCTTTAAAAATGTAGGGAGTCTGACAGGAGAACTCTAATAAATTAGAACAAACGTGCATACATTGATGAGACAAGTACAGTTTCCTAAATAGCAGTCACCTCGAAAGAACAGGTTACATATAAGGGACTGAGCTTGGTAGTTTGGGTCCTTCTGGGCTGGAGCACAGTGTGTGCGTTATCTCTGCATATATATTACTACTGTCAACCTAGGATAAATATACATGGGGTTCTGGAGGAATAAATTGGATACTTGTCTGATGACACTTGTCTGAGAAAAATGTAGACAAACTTTTGTAGTAACCGTGTTTTCAGACAGCAACCAGAGCACTGATATAATTTTGGGAAGACTTTGCATCTGTACTAGAAAGAAACTTCCAAAGACATGGAGAAGATCCAACTAGAGACAAGTGATAGCCATGAAAAATGGCTATATGCTTTATATATATATATACACATATATAGGATTTTTATATATAGGTGTTTATATATATATATATGTAGGGTTTATTGATTACACTTTAGAACATTCTACATTTTTTGCATAAAGTTCTTCACTCAGTAACAAAAAATCTTACGCTAACATGCAGCCAGCAGTCAGTTGTGTTGGGAGAGGGCGCAATCAGAACCACCCTTGGTGTAAATGGGTGTAAATGCCCTGTCCTGGTAGGGCCTCTTCCACCCAGGCTTTCTGTTCCTAAATGGGTGATCTCACAGAATCACAGAATGGTCGGGATTGGAAGGGACCTCTGTGGGTCATCTAGTCCA
>Ga0181612_165347_pt1 | contig 10529 bp, 6 predicted proteins | sample HoacroProtozoa21_FD_119630 | JGI IMG/M metagenome (GOLD analysis project Ga0181612, IMG submission 119630) | Hoatzin crop microbial communities from Cojedes, Venezuel. Combined Assembly of Gp0051906, Gp0051904, Gp0051908
CCTTCTCTGGAGATATTCAAGACCCGCCTGGACAAGGTCCTGTGCAGCCTGCTGTAGGAGACTCTGCTTCGGCAGGAGGGTTGGACTAGATGACCCACAGAGGTCCCTTCCAGCCCCTACCATTCTTTGTGATTCTGTGTGTGATCTGCCGTCCCAAGGCCAAGCTGTCCAAATAACGTTATTTAGGAGTGTCTCTTAGAGCTTTCCTGTCCCCCCAAAACAGCAAGGATCTACTTTATTTTAATTACAATCACTCTAGTAAGTGGAAATTTTACATTTACAGGTATCAACACATAGATAAGATGTGTAAGGAGAGATTTGTTGGTATGGCAGGCAAAGACATAACAATATCCAATGACTTGATTAAATAAGACACAAATAACAATCAGAAAGTGCAACTAAACATTGAAACAAGACTTCCCAAGGGAGATGACATTTCTGTTTTCAAAATGAGGTGAAAGATGTTTCAAATTCTGGCACTAATCCTATTTCTGAGAAGTTTTTCCACTTGGGATATGAAGGTCAGACAGGATGACCACATCAATCACTTCTGGTCTTCAAGTCTATTGCTATATAAATTCTGTAGCTTGCCATGATCCAGGTGTGGTGCATCATACTTTTAAGTGTCTCAGAGAGGAGATCTTATGGCAGCTAGGCAACTCCTCATTCATAAAATGTGAAATGCAGTGGGGATTCTTTTCTTATTCTATAGACTATCCTATATTTTTGTACAATGCTTTATTTGAATACGAACTCTGAAACTCTGCTGTTTGGGGGAACGATAAGTTGAAGTTAGGATTTGATGGAACAAAGATCTTCAAAATGAGAATAATTACTTTAGGAGCTGTATCTTTGTGAAGCCACTTAAAAAGATACATGTTTTGATGCTATCCCGTTACCATTAGTATTCTTGGTGTGTTGTCTATAGGAGAAAATTCCAACTCTTCAAATGCAAGTATATTATTATATTTATGCTTAGCCTTTTGATACACTTATTATCAAAGTCTTTTTGAAAATCCAGAGAAATAAATGAAATAGTCTTGTTCTCCTGAAATCAAGGAATCCAGGGGAATAGATTCATTTTTTTCTACTCCTTTAGAAGCCATGGTGTTTTTTCTCTATCATATTGAGATTATTACAGTGTTTTAAAAACCTGAGATAGTATATTTAAGAGATGTAAGATTACATTTTAAATTCAATTTCTACAACCTGATGTACAAAATTTCACTGAACAGGTACCTATGGATTTGTTGGTACTGACTGTTTTTTGGAGTTGTATAAGCCTTCCAGAACTAGAAAAAATAAATATTTTCCTTTTTTGTGTTTGTACTGTTGTTACAGCCATAGTGGTCTAAAGATTATGCCTAAGAGGAAGTAGTTTGGACTGGTGACCATGTGAAATGAAATCAAAAGAAGCCAGACTGAACAATGACAATAATTAGAATATTTATTTATTTATGTATCTATCCATTAATTTATTTCTTCTCTGATGGTGGAACTCTAAACCTGAAAACCTGTTTGGTTTTCTAACAGTTTCAATCAGTTAACAAGATATTTCATCTTCCTATGATATTTTGCTCTCTGAAAAAAGTTAAAAGAGTAAGAGAGAAGAGCGTGAGACTGTTCCTTATTCAATTTCTTTTTTATCTATATGTGAAGATGGCATCGCTGGCTGCCTTTAGAGAGATCAGGTAAATGCACCTTCATATGTATTGTGCCTTCCTTTCCAAAGTATTTATAATGAAGCATTTTCCTTCCAGAAGCACATCTTGAGTTGGTGTGCATTTGCATTGGCCTTTTCTGGATGAAGTGCCACAAGCCTGCCCCTAAAATCTGTTGGGACCGATATGGCATATATTACATATCTCCTCAATAAGTGTAGAAATTCTGTGAAAGCTAATTTAAGAAATCATGAATATAGGGAGATATTATCTACTGCACTGGTTAAAAAAAAAGGTGTAAGTTAACATGTAGATGTAACATTTGTAAAAAGTGAATGAGATTCAGGAACTCATGTATGCTATGATCATGCATGTAATTTTTGAAAACAGTTGATTTCTTTTAAATGAAAGCAGTGTTCTAGGTGCAGGTATGTTCCAAATGCACGTGTGCAAACAAGTTCTAAGTTTAAAATCTTCTAAACCCAAATACTAAGAACTGTTTAGTTTTCAAGATTTCACAGAAAAATAGAATACATCATGGCAGAAAGAATCATTCTCTAAGGAATCGTCGTTGTGATGATTTACAGTATTAGCTTTTAGAGACAACAGTTGTGCAAATGCCAACATACAATGAATCCTGAATGTTAAATACACACTTGAGAGTTCCTAAAGACTACACTAATAGTTCTAAGACAATTTGCTATGTATATGATTACATAAAGAAAGTCTCATTTGCACAGACTCATTCCCTGATAAATGGATTAAAACAGCTATGTATTATGCTATTGGAGACATTTTTGTTTAATATTAATTGTGATTTTGATATTCATAACAGAAAATATCTCTTGGACTCTATATGACCTAAATATTTTATAAAAACTATTGTAGAAAAGAGCATAAATTGTAAAGTAATATAGTTCCAGTAAATTGGGTGCCATGAAATTATTGTAATAAGCTATAGTATGAAATCTTATAATTTTACAATCAATTGCATAAAAATAAGTTTAATCTTAGAAGTTTTACTGTTGTTTTTACAAGCAGAGCTATTACAAATATTTAAATGACAAATAGCCACAATTTTAATGCCAGGTGGTGGAGACTTAACTTTGTCCTGGAGGCTACTTATTTTTATGAGCAGTTCCACAGAAACTAAAAGGTCTGCACACAGAAGGAAGTTTATAAAGGTAAGGACCAGATCTAACAATGCCATTGCTAGAATACAGAAAAGTTTTGTGTAACCTAGTGCAGTTTAGAGTTCTCACACTGAAATGCTGTAACAAGGAAGTGATCTCAGTTCTGAAGGCGGCCAAAACTGAGGCAGAGTTGTGTGATGGTCACATTTTGCTGGCAGATTTTTTTCTGTTGCATTCCTCTATCTCCTTTTAAATTTTGCTTTGTCTTAATGTATTTATTTCACTTTACAAGGTGTCCAGCTGCTGAGTAATTTCTCATTTATGCTATGACCTCATAGAACAAGTGACATGACAGATTCTCTGAACACTGCAGATCTGTACTGATCTCATCAATGAAGCATTGGTAAGGATAAGTTTAAAGAACTCAATTAATTCCCCAGATACCCTGCAACTGAAGAGAGAGATATTTAAGGTTTAATGTTTCCTAGGCTGAAATGAATTAAATTCATCTTGACTGTGTTCCAGAATGGAAGCCTGTTTGCTTGAGGAAAGTCTTTTCAAAACAAAGCTGCTCCAATTGTTCTCATATATGCTTCATGAGAAATGCTTTAAAGCAAGGCCTCATCTGATTTCAGCAGGGAGAGCTCTGTAAGTTAAATTTGTATGTTAGTTACAAATTCAGACTACGTCATTTCAAATTGTAAATGGCAATATAATCTCCTAGGTATCACAGACAGACATATATATATTTATGTGGAGCAGAATCCAGTTTGACAACATGATTTCTGTAGGTCGTTATTAATGCTAGGATCAAACAGATAATCTGTCATATATGGCAGTGGTGCAAGTACATTACATGTTACTATTCCTAATTGCAAATTACTTTCCAGAGCAACCAACATAAATTAGACATAACTTTATTTCTTTTTTGACTTTATTACACTTCAAATTCTGTTGTCATTCTTCACCTCTTTCCTATGTCTCAGTTGGTAACACCTGTACAAGTAAAGATGATAGCTTTTGTGGTGGCTGTTAGCTACGTCTGTACTTCTTGCAGCCCTTGAAAATTTGACGAGTTCACTAGGTCTCTGAGCACACGTTTACACTGGGCCGCAGAGCATGGTATAGTACTTGCTAAACCGTTTTTTGAGTGAGCAGGAGACTATCTCACACCCTGAAAGCAGTCCAGCTACAATAGCAGTAATTTTCTCATTCAGCCTTGTTAGCTTCTGACATATCTTTTCCCTTTCCAGTTCTGGAGTTACACTGGCCAAAAATTTCTCTGAGCCCTGTGTTGTGTTGATACTTTCAGTAAATCAGCCATGTGTTGTATTGTATGATATAGTTGTTTCCTGCTTTCCAAGTACTTAATTTTATATTCAAATATTTTGAGGTAATGCATTTTTACCTATGACATGTACGAATAATAAAATCCTGCAGCCCTTACCTCAGGAACAATCCTTGCTACCGTAAACACTGTAGATTAAATGCATCCACGCAAGCATTATTTACATTCCTTACATGTCTGTCCGAGGTGTATGACTGTGCCCACATGCCTTTGAAACAGCCTTTGTCTACCATCAGGGTTGCCTAAAACTTCTATTATTAAGCCCTGTTTTCTCTAGTTTACGACTTTGCCAAGCTGATACCACAGAGGATTTAACCAGGTATTCCCAACACGTTTGTTGAACTCCATTTATTTGTAAAAGTACATCTATTAGGTATTCCCAGGGTGAAACCTGGTATTTAAACCAGTTTTGGTTGTTGCAGCCTTTAACTGAGAAGCTGCAGTACTTCAGAGCTGGCAACACGGTCCTTGGAAGACAATTTTCTTCCATCTCAGGAATTTCTGTTTTTCTCACCTTTTAAACATTTGTTCACATTTGGTTAAATTATCAGGCCTTAAAATGGTCTGTTCATAACTACAGAGGGGAATTGTTAGTCTTCTAGTCAATTCTGTGCAGTTTTACTTGACAGGGAACATGTTCCTTTCCTTTGTAGCCTGCACTGACAACAAGACTGCATCTCCAGGAGCAAATGAACATGCTCCATCCGAGGACTGCAGAGGCAGACCAGAGCATTATTTGAAGCCTTCACTTACAGGAGTAAGAGGTTACAGTCTCCAACTGAAGAAACCCAGTCCCTTGTATATCAGGGAACTGAGACCATAATTCCTGAACCTCCAAGATCTCTGACTAAAAAACAGCTGTGGGACTACAGCACAGCAGCACTAGCAGCTCATGCCAACAGCTCCCACCAACTTTATCAGTGACAGTAGGGGTGACATCAATATTCCAACATGACTGTTAACGCTGGGGGAGGACACTATAGCATCAAAGTATGAAATCAGTATTTTTCCAGTTGACAGTGGAAGCTGTCCTTAGACTCATTCTCTCCTACGAAGGGATTTGTAATGATTTTTCCTTGCTGCACTGCTTCTTATATGTGGCATTTCCCACCTAGCCTTTATAGCACCCTGTTTTCAGCTTCAATCTTACTCACCTGTCACTTTGCAAGCTGTGAAATGACCAGCAAATTCCCTGTTGACCAGCCAAACACCCTGTTTCTCTAGGTAACACAGTGTGTAGGTAGCTGGAAATTGGGTCGAAAGAGTGAACAAGTGGTTGTATAAAAGAAAAATAATTAACATTTAATCAGTCGCTGAGAACTGCTTTCAACAAAAACTTATTGTCAGCTTATGGTGGAGTAGCCACTTCGCTTCTTTGCATAACCAGCAGCCTTAGGGCTCCCTAAGAACTCTAAACGGAAGGTTTCTTCCTGATCAGAAATGCCCAGAGTGATTTTGCTTTGAGCCTGTGACCTCTCTAAACACCCGCAATCTCAACTGCAAATCCAGAAGAATAAGGGCAAAAATAGGTACTTCAAAATGATGCCCAGGTTTGGGCAACTCTGGGAGAGGAGTCATCTGGGGCAGGAAGCTGATGGAGGTCCTGACAAAACACTAATCCAAAGACTTCCATTCAGTCCAGGCTTGAGTCCTCTCCTGATCAACTGTGTACAGCTGGTAACTTCAAAGCTGAATGATGACAACAGTTTCCACTGAAAAACAATACAATGAAAGGAAAGCACCTTCATCCAAGCACACAAACAGGAATCAGAAATGTCACCAAGAATGTGGGAGACAAAATCATTGACCAGCTGCCCTCTTTGGCAAGTACCTTCCTGTCTAGAGTTGTTTCATTTTGCACAAAGCAATTTAGAATTCTTTAGGAATTAGGAGACTTCTATTACTGACACCATACACCATTAAAGAGGATGACATCTCCATTTCATGGACAACCTTCTCCGTCATTACATTCTGGGCAAGACTCCATCCAGTAGCTGTTTTCACAGAGTCACAGAATGTTAGGGGTTGGAAGGGACCTCTAAGATAACTCATTGAAGTGAGTGCCTGGAAGGAGGCAGGTGGAAGAACATCTTGGTAGACAGAGAGTTGATTTAAACGTGGATTAAGAACTAAGCATGTGAATTTTGTCAAGACTGATGAGATTTGGGGCATTCATTCTGGAATAGAAGTTTAAGATCTTTTTTCCAGAACTTTACATAAAAAACGTCAAGGAAATTAATTCAAGACTGAGACAGCACTAAGCAAACAGTAGCTGAGGAGATACTTTCAAAAATGGAGGAAAAAGTTGTACATCACTACACTCAAACAATACTGTAAATCTGACTCACAAAAGGGGGCAGGGTTCCTGCAGAAAGCAATAGTGCATTACCAGGAAAGTTGCCTGTGTTATCATGCCAGTTTACAAAAAAAGAGAGAGACAATTTATCTGTCTTAAACTGACAATTCCTAACTTCTGAATATTTGAATTTATAATCTACACAATGATGTTTTCACATAGAACTTTTTTTAAAAGTATTTTCTATAAATTTCTATAAATAGCCCAATTCTGCCAGACTTGGAAGAATACCTAGCAGCACAGAGGATTTGTGTCACTGGGCTCTGAGCAGAAAATTCACTTTTCCAAAACTTGGAGTTGCATGCATTTACATAAAATTTTAGAAAAAGATAAACCGATATTTGCAGTCAGTGAAATGCTTGGCTGTTGATTGTGGAAGCATCGTCCTTTTTCTTCTTTTCAAAATTTAATATAGCTTTCAAATTTTTAAAAAATAAAGAGTTGAGTATGTTCTTACATGCAAAATAGATGTGAAATGGGTTTGATTTTTAGATACATGTTTTTCATGTAACCAGTTAACAAATATCCTAGTAGTAATTTCATTATAATTGCATGTAAAGTTCTAAGTACAATACTAATGGACAAAAATTCATTTATAAATTAGTTATAGCACAGCAGGTATTTTGCATAACTTTTTTCAGTATCATTTTCATAGGAGAAGATGAAACTGTTGTACGAAAATAAGCTGCCTGAGGCATGACATTCAAATATGGTACATACCAGAACACAAATTACCCGGCTGCAGAAGATGGCAGCATACAATAGTACAGATATCTGTGGCCTGCTTTCTATAAGCAATACTTCGTCTTGAATAAACGCCTTGTACTGATTCAAGTCTCACTGCTAGGAGTGTTTTATATGCCCCACTATAGTCTATGCAAGTTATTGAGGTTAATGGCAAATACAGTCACTATTCTTTATGCAATAAACTACTTTATTTTAATCTGTAAGTTCTCAGAGAAGTAACACAAGCATAAAGGGTGTATTCAGCATATATGAAATATAACCCTATTAGAGGACTCAACTAAACTACATGAGCTCTGAAGCAGAAAAGCTGACAGCGCTGCAGAGTGATGGCTTCTATATTCTCGAATGAAAAGAAATGATAAGGCTGCAGGTTTCACTCTAAGAGGTTAAACCAAAAATCCAGGGCTGTACAGAAAAGCCTCAATAAAATAGGAAAGTGACAAACATGGACTGTTTAAAGATTTCATGTGAGAAAATAGGTACCTGGCTTAAGGCTGGACATTTCAGGATAAGTAACCTTTGAAAGGAGAAATACTCCTTCAAAATCTTATTAAAATAATTTTACTCACACCACATACTTATATCAAGAAACATTATGACAATCATAGAAGAAAATAATGAGAAGACTTTTGAAGCAACCTCTGTACTAATAGGTGAATATGACTGGTGTTTATGTATTCGTATGCAAATTCCAGTTGAAGTATCACAGAATCACAGAATCACAGAATGCTAGGGGTTGGAAGGGACCTCTGTGGGTCATCTAGTCCAACCCCCCTGCCAAAGCAGGGTATCCTACAGCAGACTGCATGGGACCTTGTCCAGGCAGAAAATACAGTAAATTTGAAATACAATAAAGTCTCATGGTCTAATTTCTAAACAGAAAGTGGGTTACATAATATAACTTAAAGGCAGGAAATAGAGCTTATTCCTGCTTTTGTTTTTATTAACTTTTGTGGAGAATGAGCCCCAGGCTATTCAATTAATTACTAAAGGTTTGAATGTTCCTGTATAATCTTTTTTTCTGTCATTTGGTAGCAAACATCATTTACAGTTTCACGTCTAGACCCTATAAAACAGTAACCACACTCTAAATTCAGACACGAAAAGATTTTACAGAGTGCTTATTAACATTGCTTCTGTCTAGCCTGCTGTGATTAAAACAGCTAGTAGTAGCAATACAATAGTAAGGAGTGTTAACCGAATGCATTTGCTGGATACCTGTAGATATCGGGAGGAAGCAGTCAGTATAGTCGCTGTCCCATCTACATTAAAACACATATAATAAGATTTTCCATATCTGGTTTCTTTGGAGACCTTCACAGCTTTTTACTTTTTTTTCTTTTTTGTTAAGTGTGTCTATTGATGTATATCCCATTCTATCCAGAACAAACTATTTTCTTCCAGTCAAACAAGGTTGCACACTGCTTTCGCAACTGTACATTTTATCTTCTAAGAGATACTAAAATTTGCACTCTTTACAGCTTTCTGCTTAGGAAGTAATGTGTCAGGCATAACGAAGGAAACATCTGGAAAGAATGAAAACAATGTACTAATCTGTTTATTAACTTTTCATTATGCTACCACCAAGCTTCTGGAAGAGGCCTTGCTGTCAAAAGCAGTAAATGGGCAAAAATTACATTTATGATAAAATCAAACACTTTACCAGTAACTTGAAACTGAGTCAAGCTACACAAGTTTTTCTTCTTTTTTCTTGTCATGAAAAAGTAGATATGAATTATTCATTCAGCATCAATTCCTGCAGCATTATCCAAGTTTTGGAAGTTGTTAACCTGCACAACTCTGCAAGGCACTAGCATGGGAGATGTGAAACATTGCTGTTAGCAGTCCAGAAGCAATATCCTTTTACGAGAGATCTTGGGGAGAAGCACTCCTCCCCTAGCAGTAGCAGCAGGGTGTAATAAAACCCTCCATATGCACCACTTTTTATTCTGGTGCCTATGTAAGTGACTATGACCCCCTCAGCACAAGGAAGACCCCATAGTGAAGTCCCTTCGAAGATATTTTTGCCATTGTGACAAAGACTTCACAGTATGGTCAACAAAAAAATAATTGCAATTTTATTACTGGATTTCATACTGCAAGCTAAAAACTTTTTACATCTATACAAATTGTATACTAAAGGAGTATTTATGAAAGAATAAATATGGATGTTTAGATTAATCTGCTCAGTAATGATGGTATTAATATGGCACATATCTTTTTTAATTCAGTGGATCAAAACTCTCTCATGGCTGTATTTAGTAGTTCTAAATATCACAGTTCCAGCTATAGTCCCCAGAATTGTGTGGGCTTTCCCATTATTTATAGACAGCAAACATTTTATTTTTCTGTTAAACTCTATCAATTTTTGCTTTTCAGTGGCAGACTGGTTACACAGTGTCTTAGTGAGACTGTGTGAATAAATGTTTCAATGAAGTGTGATATCCAGCCGAAATAGTGAGATGGAATGTACATAACCATTTTAATATATGATCAAATGATGATACACTTATCCTGTGAAAAATAAACAAACAAACAAACAAGGCAGTACTGGGTTCTTTCTTGTGCTGTTCAGACACAACTTGATCCTTACTCTTTACACAGTTCCTCCATGTGCAGAATGCTGCCTGACAGTCTTCAGAGCGATTGTTTTAGTGGATAGTAAGAAGAAAATGTTATTTTGCCACTCATCAATATTCCCTCAGTGTCAAGCATTTACTCAGCAAGACCTTGCTAGATAAGAAAAGAATACTGAATCTTATAGATGGAAACAGGAGAACTCTTGATCTTAGGATAATAATTGATGTATACCAGGAAGCTGAAGGATAAAAAACCTTGTTCTGTGTTCTTTAATATTTCCCTAACTCTGTCACTTCAAAGTGGGAATCTATATCTAAAAGAGCGTCAAAAGAAATTATGCTGAATGTGTTTACTTTGTTCTTCCTACAAAACACTTCTAAAAAGGCCTAAAACTTCTGTATTTAACACTATCTTATTTTTACTACCAGTCTGAGTGTGAGCCAAAATAGAGTAGGTTTGTTTTCTTTTACTCTTGACTAGATACTTACTTAGCCAGCCTATTTTTGAGATTTCTCACATTAAGATGTTAGCGAAAACAATTAGTTTGTCCTGATATAATTTATTGCACATAAATGGGAGGAGGGACTGCAGCAAAATCTATAAACTCTGTGAATATCACAGAATCACAGAATCACAGAATAGTAGGGGTTAGAAGGGACCTCTGTGGGTCGTCTAGTCCAACCCTCCTGCCAAAGCAGGGTCAC
>Ga0181612_181659_pt1 | contig 10529 bp, 3 predicted proteins | sample HoacroProtozoa21_FD_119630 | JGI IMG/M metagenome (GOLD analysis project Ga0181612, IMG submission 119630) | Hoatzin crop microbial communities from Cojedes, Venezuel. Combined Assembly of Gp0051906, Gp0051904, Gp0051908
TCCTCTTCTTCCTGTCTCTCTGCAAGTAGGGTTTATGACTGTGTCTTTTGACTAAGTCACTTTAATCCTGAGACTGAAGGCACCAGTGCTCTTCTACCGAAAGACAAATCTTCTCACAGAAACAAGCCAATAAATCCTGGATTTCATTTTAGGTTTCTGGGACATTTGTACACCTTTTTTTTTTTTTTTTTTTAAAGTTATTCCACCAAAAATCCAATCTATGAACCAGGTTTGGAAGAAAGGCCTTTTTTTCATCCTGCTGTCATATTGACAGGCTTAGCACCGCTCCACATTATCTGCCAAACGTTTAGAGTAAACTAGTGAAGGTCTACAGTCAAATAATGTCCTTCGTTTTACTACACGTATCAGTTTTATAGAGAGGCTGGGAAGGATTCTTCTGTAAACTTGCCAGGGTTGGTAAAACTTTTATTTCTGCACTATGCTTTCTGCCACCCCCACGCCTGGGGACTGTAATTCCCACCTCTGGCCCTGAGAGCCAGCAGCCCTGCTCTCTCCCAGAGAGGTGGCTGCCGCTGCTTGGAAGCTCAAACTGGTATTTTGCTGGCCCCACATGAAGCAGGCAAGTAAAGCTTTGGTCCCAAGGTAGAAGAGTTTGACCAGAAATTAAAGCCATTAATTAAAGTTATCAACAACAAAAATAAAACCTATTTTTAATTGGAGGGGAAAAAAAAAGCTAAAAGGGACATTACATTCTAGCAGGCCTAGTTAAACTGGCAAGGCTTACAGAGTTATGCTGAAGTTTTGGATTAAGCATTTAATGCTGATATACAAAATTATGTGTCAACATACTCCTTTATTACAATTCTACGTTTAAGCTTTACTCCAGAGCCTTTGCAGTAAGCAAAGGGAAATACTGTTTGCTTTGAACCTTCACTAGTACAAGACCTGCTAGAACTGTTAGCAAAACCAACAGTTACTAGAGGTCCAAGCAGCTGCAGCTCACTACCACGTAAACATGTCAAGGGTATGAAAACGTTAGTGTAATCTACCTTTTCTCAGGCAGCTAAGCACGTGAATAAAGTCTCCTTACCACACTCAAATACCACTGAGGAAATCAGGTTTGACCAGTTCCTCTGAGGCTGTGAACAGAGAAATGTGGATATAGGCAAGTACAGAAAGCGGGTGGCTGCCAGCACTCTCAGTTAGCAGCGGTGTAATCACGGAGTAAGGAAACAGCCAGGGTGCAGTCAGAGCGGTGCTGCTCTGCCCGGACAGCACTGGAAAAACAGGAGCCCTTTTAGAGCCACACCAAAAGGGATCTGTGATCCTCAGCAGCTGCGTCTTGCAACTCTTCTGCCTGCCTGCAATTTGGAAAAAGGTGAAGCATTTAAATGCCAAGAAACTAGAATTTAAATAAATTCTGGAGTGACCATTATTATCTTCCCTTATTTATGGGAAGACAGTAGCATAACTATTTTATGTGATAGCCATGCATCATCTAATTTCTAGGATCACAGTAATTCCTAGTGGGATCACAGAATCACAGAATGGTAGGGGTTGGAAGGGACCTCTGTGGATCCTCTAACCTGTTACGTCGTGAAGCTGAAGGGAAGGCAGAACGGTGGGGCTGCCAGCCATGCTTTGTATCCATACAGCTCTCTGCACCTCAGCACTTCAACCCACTGTTAAAGCACGCGTTATCACCCCCCCAAAAGAGCGGTAGGTGGGCAGAAAGGTGACGTGACCTGTTTGGTGTTATGTAGGGAGTTGCTGGTTGGGCTGAGAAACGAGCTGATTCCTCAGCCTCAGACCTGCAGTCAAACCACACAACCTGCCTTCTGCTGAGGAGCACCACTGTACTTGGGGACTGGGGCTGCAGGTCAGCGCTGCGTAAACAACAAATGCCCGCCTGTATCCCAGCTGCAAGTCAATTTTCCTTGGTCCTTGGCAAAGCTCCGGACATGCGATGTCCTCCGTGCCTCTGGGAGATGGCTCCTCTTCCTCGCCTGGTCTCAGCCCACACCACCGCTCAGCTTGTGCAGCCGCAGCTGAACTTCACAGGGCTGGACTAGCTTACTGTGTGCCTCCTGCTGAGCAGGCTTTGGAAAAAATCCCCAGGTGGTCTCAGTAAAAGTGCTGCAGGCTTTGTGAGCGTCTCACTAGTGCTACAGCAATCCTGCACGGTGTCATCAATTAAATGCTGCCACAGCGTGTGGGTGCTGGGCAGCACACATACAAGGGTTCAGTGTGAGCCCCTTGCACTGAGAGCAGTTGTCTGCCAGTGCTTCTCAAATTGGTCTCGCTACCGCTTTGAGGTCTACCTGTCCAGGTACCTGCTACTGCAAGTCGTAAGGATTGATTGCCTCCTGTGCTAGAGGCTTGCTTCCCACAGCTGCCTCTCCCCCTTGTCTTCATCCTCATGACTTTAACCCCATGCCTTTCAGCTTCAGGATCACAGCGCTGGCTTTCAGAAACTCCCTGCTGACCTTTACGGCCTGTTAACTCCTTTCTCTAGCAAGTATCTTTGAACGTTTCTTTTGTGTCAGCCCATTAAGTGGGAAACAAACTGCCAGGCAAAAAAAATGTGCCACCAGAAATTCATCAGCTTTAGAATCCCTCCTTAAGACCTCTTCCTGTGGTGACCTTGCGAGATACTGCCACTAACAACTGCCAAGCTAGCAGCAAGCTTAACTCCACTCTCATTTTCTCTCTGCAACAAGACGTATTTTGTCACCCTGCAATCCCATGCGTGTTTCTTCTCTTCCTGTATTGCATCCTTCCATTAAGCTCTGTTTACTAACTGGGTGGAAAACATAGCAAGTCTTAACTATGTTTGCATCCCACCAAGTCCAGCAGACACCACATCCCACATGAAACTGTTACTGTTTTTCACCACACCTAGCAACAGCATACAGAAAATGAGATAGTCCTAGGTACTGTTTTGTATAAAATTCCTCCTACAAAATGGACACCAGACCAGCAGGTTCCGTAGCAAACACCTGCGCGGCCAGCAAGGAGAGGCGTTTCTGTGAAGAGCAGCTCCCTGTTTGCACAAGATGCTGGTACGAGGGCCTGAACTTCACCCGCTGCCTGGAAGCTGCAGTTTCTAACAACGAGGGATAAAAAGCCAGTGCTTCCCTCAGAATGGCGCAGGACCTCCAAGTAAAGCGAGAAGGTATGTGGGAGAGGTCCTTCGCATTAATTAATGGCAACAAGGTACAGTCAAGACTGTTGAGGGTTTTCCTGTCAGTATTAGAATAACCATTGTTTATCCCTCTTTGAAAATGCAGATTAGGAATATCGTGCTTCTCTTTCATTCAGAGAGGTCGGCAGGAATGAATGAACGCTCCTCAAAGGGTGCAGCACGATGGGAGTCTCATACAGGTAAAATGCGAACATTAGCCAGAAACCCTTCCTGTGCAAGGAGTCCTGGTGGGGAGGGGGCACTGGAGACCTGCAGCCTGTAAACGCGTGCGAGTGCTGGTGTTTGCCTTTGGTGGCTTCCTCAATCTTATTCGCACATTTAAGCACTTGAAGAACCTGAAACCACAAACCCCAGGAAGAACGACGCGTAGTTGAGCTGGTCTTTCACAGGTGGTGGGTGTTTCCTGGGCTGTTCCAGTGAACTGTAAAGGACACGTGTCTATTGAAATGCACCTGCTGAGAACCGCTGGCACAGAACGAAGCTGGGGCTGCGACCTTCTGCCTGTCCGTTACGCAGTGCTATTGGCCAAGAAGGCACTCCAGTCAGTCGCTTGGTCTGCGAGTTACAAGTGATGGCGTTTGCTAGCTTGGGGCTTTACTGTTCTTGGTGAATGGGAACGCAAGAAACATCCTCACGACGGGAAAAGCAAGAGGGGAAGTAGAAAAGCTGCAAAGATAAAAAGCCCTGCAGTCACAGTCCTAGGCTGTGGTCATAGCTAAGCCCTGAGGAAGCCTGGATCAGACGTGGGTTAAGACTGGGCTCCTCACACGAACCCTGCCTGCCGCAGCAAATGCTGCTGGTAATTGGTCTCTGAGCTCATCTTTGCTAGAGAGGGAAAGACGACTTTCCTTGTTAATGAACGTGGGTCTGCAAACAGCAAACACCCTCCCGACTACAAGGAAGATGATGTGGGGGCGTTGTGGTTTTCTTTAAGCATGTTATTGAAATGAGATAGATGCTGCATTCCCAACAGTCTTTGTTCTGACGTACTAAAATGTGTGAAAACTTCAAATTGCTTTGTCCCTGATAGTAACTACCATATGGCTAAGAACAAATTCCCAGCGTGGATGCACCCAGAGCTACTAATGTAATACCCAACAAATGCCAGGAGGCAATTCTGCATGCGAGCAATTGCTAACATCCAGACTGTAAGAAATTGTACAGCTCTGTTCACAAGATCAAAAGTACTGTTTCAAAGTAAAACTGAATTATCTCTAGCCTTTGTGCATCTGTTTTTAACCAGTACTCTCTTATTACTACTGCTCTCTGTCCTGAAGTAGTTGTGTTTGATAATAACGTGGTTTCTGGAACCCTCTGAGATGAAAGCAGTCCATAACAGAGAACAGAAGTCCCTACGCAGAAAGTTATTGTCTAACAGCAATTTTCTTTGTGTAGGAAAGTTGCTCTCGCACCACCATTATTCTAGCCCGAAAGACCCATTTTATGGAAGAGTTACAAAGTACAATATCAAGAGGAAGAAATTCTTCACCTACCAGACGATCAGCAGAAAATACGAAGTCTCCTCTACTGGATTTCCTGAAAAAGGTAACAATTTAAATTTTAAATTGGGGAATAATTTCAAGAACATTGCTTAAATATCATATTAATTCAAGGACAATGTATTCTGAAGGCAGTTCAGAGAAAAGTCTTCTACCATATACAAAATTTACCCCACGGAGATTCTGCTCCATGGGTTCCCTGCTCGGTGGCCCAGACTGAGACACAGTGAGCTAACGCAGGGGTTTGCCTCTTACAACTGCCAACGCTGCTGCACTGCACCAGCAGCAACTGAAGCATGAGAACGTACAGATGATATTCTGCAGGTTTCCCATGGTACTGCCGTTCCAGCTGTGTTCCAGAACACCTCACAAGCTCAGGTGTGCACCAGCCTGGTACATTCCTCACAGGTCTGAGCCAGAGAGCTTTGCTCCGCCCGTTCTTAAGTTAATCAGAAACCATGGGACAAGGATACCGCAGATCCCAAGCCCTGAGACGGAGTTAACACACCCGATAAGCAGGATATAGGTCCTATCTTATCTGGAATTTATTCACAGTGTGACTAGATTAGCGAATTTAAGACTCAAATGAGCAGGGATTAACGAGTATTCCCATGAAAACACCTCTGCCTGCAACATTTTGCTCAGGTGGCTGCGCTGCTTTTGGCCCATTCAGAAGATGGAATAAGCTCCCTTCCCCCTGCTACCTGCTGTGGAAGCAGGCCATCCAAACAGCCTGAGTTTTAAAAGCAGATTTTAACACCTTGCTTCCCATCTCAAGACCAACTCTCACTAAGCAAGAGCAGGACAGATTTCCCATCAAGGAGCCAACGCTTAGAGTATGCCAGCCTTAGAAACACTCAGACAAAGCATCAACATCGTAAGAAGGTACTTTTTAGTGAAATTTTCTATTAATCACAGCAGAAATACCCCTCTCTCCTTTTCAAACACTCTGGATGTCTGCTTAGAATACCATAAAGAGATTTGCAGTTAATATCCAAGATTCTGCAACATCTTATGTTTACATGAGTGAAAGTCAAGAGGTTTGCTTATTTCCTGGGCAACTGGTAACTTAGTGACATTAAAAAAAGGAGTTTTAAAGAGTGTCAGCCTAATCTAATTTCCTTCCTTGTGCTAATGACACATTATTAAAAAAAATTGTTTGTTTTTCCTTCTGGTAATGGCACTATATTCATAACTTTCTGCTACTTTGACATTAACCAGAAAGGCAATGTTCAAAAAAACCCACCCTAAGCCCAAAACCGCAAAAAACAACCCCCAAACCCCTACAATCATAGGAACTGATTTATGAAGATTTTTGAAGGGATTCATATTTCCATCTTAAGTGTTCATAAATATTTTTTAAAAAGGGAAGTATCAAAGTGTGTAGGTGGCATGTCGAGGTTCCTCCAGGCTAGACTACGGCACTTCAGAAAATGTAGCCGTATTTCATGACTGGGTGGCAGGACAAACCCAACAATGTCAAGACTGCGGTTTTGACTGCAAAGCGATACATGTTTAGAGCAAATACTGTGAGTTATTAATACAGATTACTAGGCTTTACATTAACTACTCTGCAGAGTGACACAGATGTTTTTATGCACAGTTCACTGAACACCCTTAGTCAGTTATGCCTGTTTTTAGAGCGGAGGAGGACAACAGAAAACAATGGTGGATAAAAATCAGAGACAAATAATAATGCTGAAAATAACAGACCTCTTGTACACCAGCAGCTGGAAAGCTGTGACCAGATTTCAAGCCCTGCATCATACGGGAATTGCTAGGGGCCAGAAACAAAGGCTATGTGAAAACACTGTAACTGCTCACCTTAAATACCAGACAGAAGTATAGAAAGTAATGATTGATGGCAGACTAGAAACTTTTTCAGCTGCTTAATCAAGCAACAAGACAACATCTGAAAACGAGAGGCATTAAAACTTGACTTGTAGGACACAGCTAACACCACGAGCTTTGCGTTAAAGAACATAAATCAGTTTCATTTTGTTTCTGAAGGTATGGAAGCATGGCTGATGTACGATTAAAGTCAGGTGCATGTCTTCAGAGGTGAGAAGAAATGTTTTGGGGGAATGTACCGTAACACAAGCTAACTGCAGGGTTTCTTCCTGCTTTAGCACTTGGTACTAGTTACAAACGGCTGCAGGCTATGCAGGTCGTGGTCTGACGCGCTTTAGTACCTCCTGTTTCTCTGGTTACCTTACAGAAGAACTTCTTGAGAGACCCCCAGGGTACTGTGAAGGCAAGACTGAAAAAGCACGCTTCCCTAAAGAGAATTTGTAAAAGGCCTTTTATAAGAAAATTTAAGGCACTGGATGAACTGCTGCCATTCAGGGGAGATGATGCAGCTGGGGAACAGGACCCTGCTCTTTCTACCTGCAGCACTTCAGTACTTAATGTGCTTCAGTACTTTACTTTTTCAGTGCCAGGGCTGGGGTAAGTGGTATGTGAAAGGGGTCCCACCCTTCCCGCCTGCAGCAGTAATCCTTACTCATCACAGGCGAGTTACACGCTCCTGAATCATCCTGCTCTGTATAGCAGTCAGGATTGCGTGTCCTACCGCTTTACTGTCTTCATTTCCATTTTGTTCAGGCGGTTCCCTAGGGAATAAGAAGCCTCAGCAAAACACAACAGAATGATCTCACGTAACAGACACAATAACCTTTAAATACCTACGTTTAAATCATGTCTATTGTTAAATCAGGAGTTAAAGTAACACTACCAATCTGAGCTAACAAATTTGCTTCTACAGGAACCAGAGCCCTATGTTACAAATGGCTGCACTACTCATTCCAGCTTCCAGATCCCTGGTTCTGATCTGTGCAGGCCAGAAATGACTTTGAGATCATACCCTCCTTACAAAGAGGCTGTAGCTGTTTGTTCCCAAACGTTCAATACTTAAACGCATCAGTTCACATCCCGTTAAGAGGACTCAGAATTCATATCCAATACACAGTGCAAAAGGCATCTGCCCACCCATTAAGCGTTCGCTAGACGGAAAAGTGAAGAAGACTGAGGAGAAACGAGCAAACCCAGGCGCACTCAAGCTGAGGTGATCTATCCATCTCCCCAGTTCTGGCACACAGACCTCGTTCTTGTTAACTTGAACGAAGCAAAAGAAATACATGGTCATTTCAGTCCATTATACAGCCATTACCGATTCAGCCAGCTGTCTCCGAACCCACCACAGGACACGACGACCAGCCACACGAAGGTGGGTTTTTTCTTTTATAAACTGGACAGTTATTCCAATTGAAAGGCTGTGATTTCTTTGTCTGAATCCTCTCAGGAGCAAGCAAAGAGCTTTCCACTTTTCTGAGCAGCTCACACCATGGACAAAAGAGAGCCCGTGAGGTGTTCTGCGAATGGCCTGACCATCCCTAGCTCCATGTAAGCACGCCTGATTCTAACTTGGATTGCACTAGGAGTATCCATCCCTTACTTATTTCACTCCCTTCCTTACTTCACAGTTAATAGCCCTAAACTGACTGCTTTTTTCTCTACTTTTCTTCTGTTTCTCTCCTCCCAGTAGCTTGCCTTTTAATTTCTGCCCTTTTCACGACTTTTTCAAATGATTGCCGTACCTGGAACATCCATCTTCTGCAGGATTAAGTAATCCAAGTATCCTCCTTGAGTTAAGGCAGCTCTGGTGCTACCTGTTCTTTTTACAATCCAGAAAGAAAGATTAAGTGATAGGTATCTAATTGCCCTGTAGATGACACAGCTATTCCACGTTCCCCAAGCAGTGGATGTGAACATACCTTTTTGTCAGTCTAAATCGGATTTTTGGACCAGTAGCTCCTCTTGGCCGTATAGCTGCTTATTCACAAATACGATACTGCTTCTGAGGAGTTTCTTTGAGCACTTGGTTTGAATGCTACAGTGGTCCAGAGTCGTCTCAAGGCACATTACACCTGGCCAAGGAAAGGTTACTGCAACTGTTTCTAACCAGTGAGTAAGAAACCCTCTCACCCTTGCCGCTCAGCACAGTTTAGCATCTTTCTGCATGACAGGCACTAAATCAGGCCAGTCCGAGGCCTCTTATTTACTGAGACGCAGCTGACTTCCTGGGACAGAACATAAAAATCGTGTTTCCCTACTGCCCTTACATACAAAGCCTACACCTGCCTTTCTGAGCAGGCTGTTGTCCAATTTTCCTCACTGGCTGGGAAGGGAGCTTGGAAGTGACAATGACTGCCATGGCAGCGTCACGCTCGGAATCGAGCACAGTTTGCTATCACTGCAGATGTTATGAGTAATTCATAATCTACAAGTCTTATCCTATACTTCCCCTTACCAAAGTCTTGCGCAATGAATCTGACGCAACTCTAAAAAACTCTCTTTAAAGTTAAAATATCAGTTGCTGGTTTCTGGACAAGTTCACTGTAACCAGAAACTTACTAAAGATATTTGCAACCTACTTACAATAAAATAATAATAAAAAACCCTAACTGGGTACAGTAACCACATTGCTAGTACTTGCCCAGATATCAAAACTGTACGCTACTTCCTTTTCACTAACCTCAAAACCTTTTATAGGCCATCACCAAGCCTAGTTTGGATTTACTCTCATTTTCTCTGCTTAGCCCACTTAACACTGCCCTTTCTGCTCAGCGTGGAAACTGCCAGGCAGACATTCTCACCTGCAGGGATCTTCTGTGTGGTCTTGCCACAGCTGCCCTCCTTACATCGAGACTGCACGACCTCTGTGTGCCCCTGCCTGCAATGAGATTATGCTTTTCCGTAATGCTTTGAAGATTAAAAAAAAAAACCCCAAAAAATTAGTTTAAGGTAACAAGGCTCATGTAAGGTAATAAAATTAATGTAGGTATTGTCTTGGAGAAACGATCATTAGTTTTGCATTAAAATGTTATTAGCTACAAAGTTAAGAGTTCAAGAGCCAGGAATAGCAAAACAGAGACTACGGACAGATACGAAACAAGGGGAAGAACCGTGTCTGTGCTAACTGTGCGTTAGTTATTGCAGATGTCAGAAAGCCAATCTGTTGCAGGAAGAGGTGGGTTTATTCAGAACTTGATCGCTCTGTCAATAAACTTGATTTCACACCCCTCTCTGCTGGTGGTTCTTGCACCACAGTAGGTAAATTGTGCCTTCAGTAGACGGCTGCTGCTTATGTTTGTCCTATGTTGCATGCTAAATTTAATACCCTACAACATCACCTTCCAAGTGCTGAACAATCAAAGCTACAAATGTGCTCAGTGGGAGGTATGCTTTCAACATCTGAGATGCTACGTAAGGCATAATAAGACATTCAGTCTTAGGGACTGGATGTTCAGCAGTGGGGCACAATTCTGCACGGGTTTCTGCTCTTCAGCTTAAAGTTTGTCAAACTGCAGTAACGCCTTCGTGTCCCACCAGGTACGGTGGCAGCAAGGACTCTCGGGGACACAAAGTGCTAACAAAGGAAAATAATTCCTTCAAAAAAGGCAGTCTCCTTTGCGGGGAATGTGCCCTAAGTAAACAAACTGTTCTCTCCCCATCTGCCTCCCTCCTCTCTCCCGTTTCTCCCAGCCCACCATGATCTAGTCTCTATGCTATCCCCAACTTTTGTTCCAAAACTTTTGGCCTACTTTGTTCCACTCCCTGCTCCTCAAACACCTGACCTCAGTTCACTTTTGTTTCAGCTTTTTCTGGGGTGCATTAAGAAGAGTGTGGCCAGCAGGTTGAGGGAGGGTCTCCTCCCCCTCTACTCTGTCCTAGTGAGGCCCCATCTGGAGCATTGTGTCCAGTTCTGGGCTCCCCAGTTCAAGAAAGATGAGGAGCTACTGGAGAGAGTCCAGCGCAGGGCTACGAGGATGAGGAGGGGATGGGAGCATCTCTCCTACCAGGAA
>Ga0181612_104713_pt1 | contig 10528 bp, 8 predicted proteins | sample HoacroProtozoa21_FD_119630 | JGI IMG/M metagenome (GOLD analysis project Ga0181612, IMG submission 119630) | Hoatzin crop microbial communities from Cojedes, Venezuel. Combined Assembly of Gp0051906, Gp0051904, Gp0051908
GCCCAGCCAGCCCGGGGAGGCTGTGGAGTCTCCTTCTCTGGAGATATTCCAGACCTGCCTGGACAAGGTCCTGTGCAGCCTGCTCTGGGTGACCCTGCTTCGGCAGGGGGTTGGACTGGGTGACCCACAGAGGTCCCTTCCAGCCCCGACCATGCTGGCATTCTGTGATCTTCTCGTGTTAGCCAGGATTACATGGGATCCAAAGTCCAGTTTAATAAACACTCAAGCTTCTCCAGCGTGCACAGCACCGGGCTTACTGCAGGGACAGATCCAGCCAGGAGCTTCACCCTGGTGTGTCAGTAAGGATGAGTTCAGTATTAACTCAGGCTGGACCCGGTGAGTCCCCAGGGTGTGGATCTTTGCTGCACCTAAAGCAAGGAGCAGGGACTTCACCTCTTCTTCCCAGCGCAGAGGCAAACCCGTTGTTATTTTGCCTCTTCGCCAACTTTCATTTTGCTGCCTGTAAAGCAGGAATAACGACTGCAGCTGTGTGAAATGGTGGAAGACAGATGGCTGGAGGAGCTCTCTGTTCCCCACCCTGCAGAGCTCCCTCTCCGCAGGTTACCTGCTGGACCCCAAGCCCTCTCTGGGTCTCCATGGTCCCTTCCCAGCCATTTCTGCCTTCACCGGTGTCACCAGCCAGCCAGGCTGAGTTGTGGACCTGGGATGGAGGAGACCACAGTGACAGGCTGCCCAGGGCAGTGGTGGAGTCCCCATGGCACTTCAGGACATGGTTCAGCAGGCATGGGGGTGTTGGGTTGACGGTTGGACTTGATGATCTCGGAGGTCATTTCCAACCTTAATGATTCTAGGATTCTATGACACCCGTCTGCTGGTGGGCAGGCAGCCTCCGGCACGCCGATGCCTTCCTCCCGTTACTACCCAGGGAAGGAATTTGGAGACAGCAACACATGGAGCCTGTGGCATTTCCAGGGCCTGGAAAATGGGCGTGGGGACACCCCCCCCCACTTCCTGCCTGCCCCAGCTGTGTGCTCAGAGGGGATTTGGAGGTTAACACAGTCAGAGATCCCCTTATTCATTCAGCAAATTGTATAAGCAGTTGCTTTAAAGAAAAAAAAATCCATGCAAAAAATCCCTGCCACATGTAAATCAGCACAATTAAAACTGGGGGTTTGGGGGCTCTGTGAATTATTTCCACCCTCCACAGCCACAGTTTGGGGACATTTCCACCATTCCTCATCCCGGAGGGCACCACTGTCTCTGCAGAGAGTCTCTGGCAGGGACAGCCCTGCAGAAGAGACCGGCGACCTGCCTGGGGCAGCCAGCTGCAGGCACCACACCTGTCCCAGTGCTTTGCTAGGTAAAGGACCTAAACTGGACTGAAAAAATCACATTCATCAAACCCTTTCTGTTCTCTCCTGGAAACCTCCTGTATTTCAGTCCCACTGTTGAGTAAGAAGTCGCAATTATCCCAGCACCAGTCTCAAAAAAGCAAGGCACAAGTTTCACCTCCAGGCTAAGATTTTGCAGCTCCCTGCAGCCGGGCAGCTGTGGTAACATCAGCTTGATACAGACCCACACCACACCTCCAGGTGGGAAAAATCCACCCAGACAACCGCTATTGCTAACAAACCTTTCCAAGCATTGCTCTTTATGGCAGCAATTTCCCTCAGGTTTTATGTTATTAACCACAAAAGAGAAGGGAAAAAACCAAGCCAACACACCAAGTGCATTTCTCACAGCCATCTCTCTGCAAGAATTGCTAAAGCAGTCCTGGCAATATTTAGACCTGACCTGCAGCGAATGTGAGTCTTTAAGCTACCTCACCATAAGAGAGTGAGACCTTCCACCCCCATGCAGCATCGGCAGCGCTGCCCCGAGCTGAGCTGCACCAGCTCCAAGTTTCCCGGAGAGTAAAACCCTGCAGAAGTTCCCTGCTCCGCCGATGCCCACGCACGCCCCAAAACAACACAGCCCCCCCTCAGCATCCCGGCGAACCGAGCCCCAAAGGGGAACGAGCCTCAGACCTCTGGAGCTGCGCAGCCTTCCCTGGAGTCAGCCGGGAGGTGGGACGAATCCAGCTACATTCTTCGATGGTGGGAGAAGCAGATTCTCTTCGGCGTGATCAGAGATTTCAATTCCCAGACGTCAGGAAGGATGGGGAAGGGGAGGGAGAGCAGGGGGAGAGGGACAGCGATTCCCCCACCTCCCTCTCACCATGCAGCGGAGAGTGCTTGGCCCCTACGCGCGGCTAAATAAAGCACGCACGAAAAGCAAGAGCCTGTTTCTATGAAAGACAGTAAACAGCTTTTAGTGTTTTTGCTAACTGCATGCTGAATATATGTCTGGGAAGCTGCACGCTGATTTCCTAGAGCGCAGCAACAAGTCGTGGCTCCCGCCCACTGTCAGAGTCCCAAGGATGAAGTCAGTCCGGCCCCATTCACATCCCATTAAATATTTTTGAGAGCCCGGCATTTGCACTGAAGGCAAATTGCATTGCATTTGTTTAAGGAAATCAAGCACATCTGTAGCTTTTGCACAGCCAGAGGCTGAATCACGAGCTGGAGCTCGGCGGCGCGGCAGCCTTCCCAGCTGTGGGATACAGCCCTGACCTCCTCCGGCGTGCCGAGTGCCTGGGAGAGCCGTCAGCTCCGCGCCAGAACTTTTTCAGAAAGATTTTGTCCTCCTTGCCAGGAATGGAACAACTGACAGTGGCATTTCTCACTACGAATGGAGGCCAGATTTTCAGCTGCATCTCCGGGGACTGTCAGCATCAGTCTCCCATTGCAACCGAGTGAGCTGCGGGAGATTCGCCGTTGCCGTTCCACGGGAAACACAGACACCTTTGAAAGGGTCCAGTCAGATAGAAAAAAAACACCCCACATAGTTTGCAAATACTTTTTCACGATAAACAAACATTTGGTAGCTCATTGCCACTTTGCTTTTTAATCTAGGAAGTATTTAAAAGCATCACAATATACTAGCCAAAGGATAACACCAAAAGGAAGCACTTAGAGCTTGTTAAAAAAAACCATGGAGAGTTTCGTAGCCTATGGAGAGGGGGGTGTCGCTGCACTAGACATAAATGCCACAAATTAACCCTCTGTAATTCCTACAGGATTTTAGTAATTGCTCAGATTTCCTACAGTTTACTCTAAAACTAGGAGGAGGTGAGAAAGGAAAGAGCAGAGATCGCCTGCACGTTGCTTTCAGGAAAGTTCAGATCCAGAGCTAAAATTATATTCCGCTTATGTCAGAAAAATCTGGAGCTGCTTCCAAAGCTTATGTTCAGGTTGCTCCTTTCCAACCTACCTTTCCCAAGGTGCCCATGTAACGCCACCGTCTCCCGGCTTTGTCTGACTTCAGTTCAAGGCCAACACTGTGGATTAAACCCTGGGGCCATCGCAGACACCCAAGCCCTCGCTGAACAGCAACACAAACCAGAATTTAAAAAGCAGAAAGGCAGACGGATGCTGCTTGCTTGTGCAGTGAATGGCTAGAAATAACAACAGTGAGTGTACTGACAAATGGCTCAAGAGGTTTTCTGGTTTCACTTCGGGGCTGGAAGGACCCCCGTGGATTGTCAGTGCAAACGTCTCGCCTGGACCGTGTTCCAGGAATGCTGTGCTCCACGCAGTGCTGTCACCTCTGCACCCGCGCTGGGGGAGCACCTATCCCGTTGTACCAAGGGAGAAAAACAAGGTAGCCACAAGCAAGACAACACCTAATACACAGCTGACACCAGATTTTCCAAGAAAGTCAGCTCCCACTTAAACACAGATCAAAATGACCATTGTGGGGGGTTTGGGGTTCTTTTGAAGACTTGGCTGGTGGGCAAGAGAGCTGCACCGAGGGACCTGCCCCAAGCAGGAGTGTTGGAAATCATCCTGCTGGATGCACAGCGTTGCAGGCCCATTGCAAGCAGGGTGCTCTGTGAACTGGGAAGCAAGAAACCTCCCCAGTTTCTTGTTATTACCTTTTTTTCTGTATTTAGTTCACTTTCATGGTAGTCTGCATATGAATATTCTGCATTGCCAGCAAACGCAGCCATCCCGGGAGCAGCAGGGCCCACGGGAGCTGGATTTTGGTGGCTTTCACGCATTTCTGCTCCTTCCCAGAGTCAAGCTCAGACTACGACACGTTGCCTTTTGGGCAGAGACTGTTCAGGGTCTCTCCTTTCCCCCACTGCCTTCCATCGCTGGCTTGGCAGCGGCCTGTGACGTTTGGGACCTCTGCCTAGCTCCACGCCGAGGTGAAGCTGGTTAACGAATTTAAGCGTTATTAGGAGGTGGGAACACAAAAAGCGCACTCATGGGAGTCTCACCTTTTCGAGAAAGAGCTGGGAAGAGCAACCAGTCCTGGCTGTGAGCATGGCTAAGCCAAGAGAATAGCAGGAGCCTTTGACTGTCTTTACAAGGAATCGTACTTCACTGTATTAATTTCCTGGTTTTCTTGACAGCGTGGATGGCACGGCTTATGGGGCCATCTGGAAAGCGCTTGGTGTTCTTGGTAGACTGCACAGGCAACTCAGGGGAGCTCAGATGTGCTCTCTTGCTTGGTATCAAACTTCTTGCTGCTTACCAGCTGGTACCACCTGCCTTGCAACTTGGCAGGGTGAATGGCTTGTCCTAAAGGCTTGGTTTCATGCTGTGCTGAACTCTTCCCACTGACATTAGAAAGGAGCTGCAAGAGCTGAGACCCTCTCAAGATCAGATAGAGCCAAATACTTCAACACCATCAAAATCCAAGATTTGTCCACTAGAATATTTTTATTTTAAAATATATTAAAGTGCCTGGCTAACATTGCAGAGCGAAAGGTCGAGCCTGGTCCCTCCCCACAGTCCACCCTTGCTTAGTGGAATGTTCTGCCTTCCCCAACAGCAGTGGGATGAGACTCCTTTGCTCATTCGATGGCTTCCATGACTTCCATCACAAGAGTGCGTGGCCCTGTCATGATGAGACTGCTGATGGTCTGATAGTCCAGATGCAAAACGTACATACCATTCACTGAGAAAACAAACTGGCACACCTGTAAGGAGAGCAAGGGCAGGTTACCTTCAGCCAATGTCTTCATGGCAACTTCTGCCCGTGACTGACTAGAGCCAGAGGCCTGCAGTGCAAATAACTTGCTGCAAAACCCTGCAAACCCTGAAGCATTACCACTCCATAAGCTACTAATAATCACTGTGCTACAATCACTGTGTCATAAAAAAGGGACCAAAGGGATTTAGACTGTGAGCTAACAGAGAAAAAAAAAAGGCTCCTTTATGAGCAGTGGTTCATTTCACAGATGGAAATGAGGCACAATATTAACATCTAGCAAATTGGTAGCAAATGAGATTAGGTAAGGAGAAGTGAACTGGGCTCTTGAGTAAATGAAACAAAATTCATCCATCCCCTTCCAATCCTGCCTGAAGCAAACAAGGAGTCACACTCCGCCTCTGAAGAATCCCATTATTTCAAATATCCCTGTGACTTCAGACTTATATCAGCTTGTAGAAATTACACCCTCACTCCTGGGGTTTTTTTATAGGGAGCTCTGAAACTCTACATTTCTTTCACTTACAACTAAAACTCTACACACAAAACCCACACATGTTTGGGACTAAAATGAGTTTCAATACCTAAATTCATTTCACCTGGGCTGGAAATACTGGAAATCGCTTGATAAAAAAACCAAGGCATCAGCCTAAGGTTATCAAGCTTGCATACACATGGAAAAGAGTTCCATGCAGAATTAAGTTGTTAATAGCAGAGAAAAACAAAATGTGTTACATCTCAGGAGCTGGGAGAGCGGGTGATTCATGACAAAGCTCTGCTCCTTCCCTGCTTCTCTTGGGTTACATACAGTTACTGGAGCTGAACTGGGAATTCTCTGCTGTGTTTTTAGTGACTCAGAGTTTCAACATCTCCAAAGTCTACCACAGGGACAGCTTAGTTTTGACAGGTTTTTTTTCAATTTTAGCTGCCCACAGCCCCTGTGGTGCCCTGGCAAAATGCAAGTCCACCGCTGTGCAGCCGCACGCAGTGCACTTTACCTGCAGAGAGCATCCTCCCCTCCGCCTCTCCCAGCACTGCCAGAGCTCCATGTGCCAACTCGGTTGGACTGATCTCCTCCGCAGGAGGTGGGATTATCACAGAGGATGTGTTCAGCCTGAGAAGCTCAAGCAGGACGTAAGTCTTGCCTCTTGTTAAGTCACCACAAGCAAGAATTACCTTCATCCCCGCTGCAGCAGCAGGTCCTCCTGGGTCCACTGCCTGGATGTGGCAAGGTCTTCCTCCTCGGACCACAAACCCCCATCCCACTGCATCCCCCACAATCTACAAGCAGAACAAAAGGGCTTCAAAAACCACGGAATGGGCTGGATAGAGGAGATGCAACAGTTCCTACTGATGTGGAGAGCTCTGCTCATGATCCTAATCTCTGTCATACCTGGGAGAGAAAGGAAGAGTTTGCCTCAATGCTCCTCTGACCACCAGTGGGACAAAAAGACCTTTCTGCTCTGCTTCCACTTACGTTAGCAATAGTCCGTGTCACCCCACAGTTCTTTCTCAGCCTTCAAGGCGGGAGGAGAACATCCTTGGGCACTGGGGAGATTTCCATATCTCTGCAGGTACAAATGTCCAACAGCTCCCAGCATAAAGGGGGAGAATCACAGAATCACAGAATCACAGAAAGGTCGGGGTTGGAAGGGACCTCTGTGGGTCATCTAGTCCAACCCTCCTGCCGAAGCAGGGTCACCTACAGCAGGCTGCATGGCAGCTGGGGATGAATTCTTCTTGGGAATATTGGTTTCAAGAAGAGTCTCTCTGTCTTTCTGCTTTGATTCTGGTGGATCTTTTCATTCACCTGTGCTAGTGTCTCAGAGAACGTCCTTGTTTCCACACTGGGTTTGTGAAGGGTTTTTGAACAGGCACCACCTGCAAATCCAGTATGCCAGAGGCTTTGTCCTTCTGGGCTGCTTATTTCTCTGCCTGCAGGTGTAGTTAACACCCCTCCTTGCTGTGTTCACTGTCTTGCTACATTTGAGTAAAATACACATTTTTTTACAAAACACTGAATCCTCTGAATTTCTTTCGACACTATCGAGTTTCAGGAGAGCACAATGGAATATTCCTGGGCTACGCACCAAGTAAGATGAAGAACCCCAGATTAATTGCTCTCTGCAAAGCTGCTTTCTGATTAATATTCCCTGCCAGCAAGTGAAGAAGAGTGAAGCACAGGCAGCATGAAGTAGCAGTGCAAGGCATGCACCAAGAGCACGTTGAGAACATTTCCAGAGCACGCACTCGGTGCCTTTTCCTTGGCACAGGAGAGCATTTCCAGGGTGGAAGTAGCTACTCTTCCCGCTCTGATCTCTGTCTGACAGAGCAGTTTTACTGCAATACTGTGGCCACCTGATGTAACTAAAAGAGAAAAGGAATTCCCAAAGGGCTGCATATTACCCATATAAACAAATAACAGCAACTGCACAGCTCAGCAGAGGGAAATGAGCCATGAAAGTCCCGGGCTGGCAGAGTTGAAGGGCAGGGCAAGAGCACTCAGGAGGAGAATGAACGGCACGTTCTCATACATGCCACACTAATCACCAGCTTTATTTTTCTTGCTCCTTCCCACCAATTCCTACAGCACGGTTAATTTGGGAGCCTGATCCACAGCTCCTCTGTAACCCCACTTGTGTCAAACCAGTATGGCAAGACAGCCCTCACGCTTCCTAAACTGGCCGCCCAGAGATTCCCCCTTGCAAAAGCAGGCAGGAAAGGGCTGGGAAGTTCTACACAAAAATAAACAAACACGATAGGATCTGCAGGGCAGGAATTGTCTTGCAACATTCACGCCCAGCACCCACCAGCCCTGCCTTGACTGGTCCTACAGCTTTAGAAATAATTAGAAAAGCAAAAAGCCAAACCCCAGGTAGTCTGCAGCATCCTGGAGATTTTGCAGTGTGTTTATTTTGTCCGTGAAAAATCCGTGAAAAAAGCCCGTCATAAGAAAGGCAAGAGTGGCCCTCAGATGCTCCCCATTCAGTCCTGCTCCATCAGGTGCTGATGGACCCTATCAAGCCATCTGGTCTGCGGCAGGAACCTGAAAGATGCATAAAGCCGTGCATAAAGATGATATCTGTGTGACGGGGAATGAGTGTCAAAGCCTCAACTGTCACAAGACTTGACTGACTCTACAGTTTGTATGCAGCTGGATGAAACATAAATGGGAGTTTTTCCATCCAGTAAACATTCTCTTTCCTGATCTACCTCTTTAATATACATTAAACTAAAGCAGAGGCTGGGCACATTTTCACCCACAAGAAGATCTGCAGACATTGATCCATTGAGACTCAGCAAGAAAGAGCCGTGATGATGTGACGTGCAATCAAAGCTTCAACGTACAGAGGTCAGAGCAGCAGACAGAAAGCCATCGAGGAGCAGTCAGAGATCTCGGTACCGTTGGGTTAGCAATACCATTTGCAATGGTCACTTACAGTTAGCGTCCTCTTGATGTAAGGGGCCCCAGGGGACAGGAGCTCTTCGTTGGTGACAGGTCTCTTTAACACTAGAGCAGAAGGTGACAGATCCTATCAGAATCAAGGGTTTTATACAGTAAAGTGCACAAGGAGGCAGCCTGGGGATTACCGTGGGCTGGAGAACAAATATTTGAACCAGCCACAGTTACTGCACACCGAAATCTTTGCATTTATCTCAGTGTTTTTCAAAACACTCGTACAACTTTTCAAATCACGACTCAGAGGTGGGGCTGACCCCCTCCTGCTGCAAGGCACCAAGCCGACAGTGAATGGGTTTAGACCTGAGGCTTGAGCTAGCCCATGCCCTGAAGGAACAGAGGTATCCCACGCAACGAGAGGGCGATGCAGAAGCCCAGACCTGATTTGGGGTTGCACTCAGCCACAGGAGGGAATACCAACATAGGAGTGGCGCTGAAGTAGGAGTTGGAGTTTCCAGCCAGGGAAGTGATGCTGCTCCTTCGAACCGCTGAGACAATTTTGATCTCCTTGTTGGTCTGGACTGGAAGGGGAAGAAATAGCAGTTACCCAAGGAAGGAACAGACTAGTTTATAATAACAAACTTCCCCACCCAGCTTGACCCACACCTGAAAGGTAGGCATGCACTGAAAACAGCATTTGAGCTTACAAAGAATAAAACTAGCTTCAAAGAACGACCAAGAGCTGAGGTGGTGGTAAACTGAGTTATTTCCCTGGAGTGGGGAGCTGTGATGGAGACTGCAACTGCATCACGGCATCCACCACAAACAGATGGGTGGTCACTTCATAGGATGCCTGGAGGAACACCCTACACTCTGCTGGAGCAACACCTCTGCCTCTGGGATACTCTGGTAACGTACTCTTGCTTTCACAAGAACAATTCCCCTGCATCCACACCCCTCCACAAATGCATCCGCAGTTACCGGAGAGAAAGCTGGTGTTGCCCGGGTCCGGGCTGAGCTTGCGAAGGCAGAAGGGGCTGTCCGGGCTCTCGGACAGGGCGCGAGAAGAGTTCTCATTGAGTAACTCTGTGAGACGCCGCCTCCGTCGAAAGTTGATCCAGAATTGGTAGAGGATATCACTGTCAAAGAAGTGATGCCTGTTGGAGACTAGGAGAGAACAGGGGAGGAGGGAGAGGCTGAGGAGGGGCAAAAAATATGTAGCAAATATAATAAGGGACCCAGATGAATTACTTTTAATGCCTCTCTGTTCTATTGCCATTTTTCTGACTGTTTGAGAACGCTACCTGCAGGGAAGGAGGAACAGCAGGGCCACCGCCCCAAGAGATGCCATCTCCCGGGGTGCACCATAGCGTCACAGCCCTCCACCTGCCCCTATCCCAAAACACTCAGAGGACTCCCTGCCTGCTGAGTCGAAAGATGAATTCCTGCAGATGGTTATTTACGATCCCCAGCCAAGCAGAGCTGAACATTACATCCTCACAACCCAGCGCTCCCAACCCCAGGGGTGGATCCCGGTCCTGTGGCCGGGAGCTTTGAAGAACTGAAGAGCAATAGCTCAGATTTCAACTCAAAGCCTTTGTGAGTGGTGGAAGATCACTCCGATTTCAAAGGTCACCAGCTCCAAACATAGAACTAAAAGGCCCCGTTGCCATCTCCAAGTGGGCACTTGACCAGCACTTGTTGCATGACATGAATGGGCACTTGTTCCTAGCACAGCCTTGACAAGTACGGTCATCTTTTGCTTTCCATCCCAGCTCCAGCCAGACCTACGCTCACCATGCTGAATGATCCCATGCTCCAGCAGCGCCCGTCCCAGCTCCACCGCTTCCTTTCGGTTCTCCGCTTCTCCCTCCTGAACAAGCCAGTTGATCATGTCGCAACCCAGGAAAGTCCTCTGGTACTTCACTGAGTTCTCCTCTCTCACCTTCACAATCGACTCTTCCACGCTCACCAGCCTGGCAGAGAGGTGGGACGAAGCTCCCGTGATGCTGCACAGCCCTGCTGTCCCATGTGGGAGCTGCAGCCAGCCGAAGAAACCCGAGAGAAGCGAGCAAAGCATTACAGCCAAAACACTGCTGCCGGGGAGCAGTGGGAAGGGAGGGAGAA
>Ga0181612_120846_pt1 | contig 10528 bp, 7 predicted proteins | sample HoacroProtozoa21_FD_119630 | JGI IMG/M metagenome (GOLD analysis project Ga0181612, IMG submission 119630) | Hoatzin crop microbial communities from Cojedes, Venezuel. Combined Assembly of Gp0051906, Gp0051904, Gp0051908
AAAACTAGCCTTCAGACGCTGGTGACACTTCGAGTCAAATGGAATTACGTGGGCAGGGAACTAAACCAACTGTATTTCTGATCTGGATTAACACATCCAAATTTGTGATCAAAATGTGTTTTCACCCCCGGTGCCTGCACTGGATAAGGGCAGATCGAGTCTGTGATGCCTACAAATCCCAGCTGTCTTTGTAGTGGCAGAGGGGAGATCTGTACCTTTGAGAAGAACCCACAGTCACACACAGCAGTGGGAAGGGCAAGTAGGATACATAGCAATATCCGGGCTTGACTCATTTCCACCCTGAGAGGGGGGTAGCCCTGAGACTGCACTGAACTACAGTTTTCTCCAATAGCCAATACCTAACGCCCACCTAATGTGGATAAAAAGAGCACCTGAGCTCAAGGCTGACCTGAGGACCGGACTTGGAAGTTGACCTAACTGCAGTCTCCCATGTATTTGAAAGACAAGCACTCTCCCTCCTGCCTGGGCTACTGGTGAATAATGAGGGCACATACAGGAATGTATCTGGTACTTGTTAAGAAAAAGCAAATGTATTTGTTGACAGTTGTCTGGGAATAAATATGCACTGAAAGGTATTAAAAATTTAGAAAGACCTCTGAAGGAGATGGTAAGGGAATATCAAATGAACTGGGGTGTGATCTGTGACCAGAAAGCTAATGTTTGGTAGAAAGTGGTGGATAAAGGCTCAAAAGAACAGTCTGGGGGAAGAAAAGTGTTCTAGGATATAGATAAGGAAGTAAAAATGCAGAAGGGAAAGAAGGAAGACGGCTCAAAATGACAAGATGACATTACAGACGACACACACTACATTTCTATCATTAAAAATTAGTATCAAGCTACTCAATTTTACACAAAGACATACACACAGATGCATACAGTGGGAATGGAGGCAAGAGCTGGAAAGTGCGTTCCCTCTCGTTGTTGGCCCACGTAGATGCTCCCACATGAGGGGTGAAGAGTCACCTTTTAGAAATACCAAATATACCAAATGCGCACAGTGTCTCACATCAAAACATTCACTGGCAGACTACCTCTAGGAGAGGATCAGGGTAAAGAGACAAAGCAAATTCCCTGCTAATCCAGCTTGTGTATGCGAATCCTCTCTGTGAGGAGAGGCCAGGGCTGCCCTGTGCCGGACACAGCTCCAATGGCCCCACTGCAAGCCATGGCTGAGCCCCGCAGCCATGCCGGTGGTGCCTTGGGGCAAGCCTGTGTCAGAAAAGGGCAAAACGCTGCATGGCAGTGAGGAGTGACAGGAAAAGATGGGGGAAACAGCCCTGCAAGCACCAAAGTCAGTGAGGGGAGGAGGTGCCCCCGGCACTGGAGCAGGGATTCCCCTGCAGCTGCGGAGAAGACCATGGTAGAGCCAATATCCACACTGCAGCCTGTGGAGGACACCATGGTGGAACAGGTGAATATTTCCTGAAGGACTGCATCCCGTGGGAATGACCTACACTGGCTTGGGGGAAAAGTACAAGGAGGAAGGAGCAGCAGAGAAGAGCTGTTATGGACTGATGGCAAAACCCTGTTTCCCATCCCCTGGTCACTGTGCACTGGTCACTGTGGAGAGGAGGTAGAGGAGATGTGAACAAAGGAGTGAAGTACTTGGGCCTCAGACAAAAGGGGTTGTGGAAGGAAGGTTCTTTAATTTTTGTCTTTGTTTCTTACCATTCAAATCTACTGGCAATAAATTAATTCTCTTTAAGCTGAGTCTGCTTTGTCTGTAACAGCAACTGGCAAGTGATATCCCTGTCTTTATCTTAACCCATGAGGTTTTTCATTGTCTTTTCGCCCCCTGTCCTGTTGAGGAGGGGGAGCGAGAGAGCGGCTGGGGAGGTATCTGGCAGGGGGCCAAGGGCAACCCACCACAATTTTATTCTTAAAGCAGGTCAACCAGTGAAGAAATCCAGCCAAGCTTTTTATCATGGCTGCTTTATTGCAGGGAGTGGTCATATCCAAACATGACTACCAGGGCTTTATCATGAAATCTTTTTACTCAGCGCCATGGCAGCCAGAAGATATTATTTCCCTCGCCCCACTTCCAGCTGCTTTTCAAGAGCCTCTATCAGACATAGCTCTTGTCTGTTGGCTGAACTGCTTGTGTTGCAACTTCCCAACTGGTTTAATGAAAATGAGCTGGGCTGCCTTAAACGTGTAAAGGATTTTGCTACCCAGGCTGAATTTTGATTGAAACTGGATTAGACTATGTTCACACAAACGGCTCCACTGGTGTTACCTGACAGGACAGTAAACAGGTAGGAGGAGGGAAGGCAGGGAGACACAGATCTAGTGGGGAGTGTTGGCACTCCTGCAGATGGAAGAGACGATGTGATCCAGTCAGACTTTGACTTCTGAGTTGCCTTTACTGGCCAGGTTGTCATTTTCTCTGTAGCTTGGACGTCCAGACATATCATCATGGTTTTACTATTTGTAGGCTGTGAGTTACCATATATTTGATTTGGAACTGGAAAAGTTGCAACTTATTTACAGAAAAGTGAGTTTATTATAATAGGATAGTTGTTTCTAAGGTGAAAGTCACAAACTTGTATCTGTGAATTTCTACAAGAATCCACAAGGAGCGCTCAATGTTCTCTCCCTGATGTCCATGCTCGCTGAGCATAATTATCACAGATACATAATTACCACAAGACTAGAAAGAAAAGCAAGTCCCTGAAGACAAGTAAGTGGGAACTAACACCTTTGAAGACCAACTTCACATGGAAGAAGAGGGTGCTTTCTTCATTTTTCAAGAACAGTATAGGCAAGGATGCCTTTCTTCTCTGGAAAGTTACCACTAGAAAAGAGATTAAATACTTTCTTTGACTACCACAATTTAATAGTGCTTCTTCCCTGCCCTTCTGACTGCCCCAGAAACTTCAGAAGTCTTCAACACTGACCCAAGACTTCCTTTTCTAGTACAATTACTCAAATAAAAGATCCAAGTTAAAAGAAAAGGGAAGTTTTCTGAATGCCCTGGAAGTAATTTGTAACTCTCTTACTTCCTACGTTCGTCATCTAGCTCGGGTCGTCTTGTCCAGGTTGACATGGCTTTGGTAGAGTTGGACTCCTACATATTTGTTCTGTAATCATCTCTCTCTTGTTAAGCTCTGTTAATTCTGTGCCATTGTTCCTGAGCAGAACTGGCAAATAGTTTTAAAAACACAACAACCTACCCCAAAGAGCAAAGAGATTTGAGGAAGAAAGAGTGATGGGCTTGAATAATGGTCTAACCTTAGTATTCCTTCAGGACTAGTCAGTATTTGTTCTGCACAATCTCTCCTACTCAAAGATTTAACAGAAGAGAAAGTCACGTCTTTCACTTGTTAGAGCAAATCCTGATGTTGCCAGAACACAAGAGCCAACGGTTTTGATTAAATAGGCCCTCTTCCAATATCCCTGTGTAGGTCAACATAAAGCAATACCTTTCTTGGGATGTAGTACACTGATAGTCTGAAGGTCCAAAACAATGTTATTATTAACCTCTTTCTCTACTGTGTCCATGACTACACTAAAAAAAAAAAAGAAGAACAAAAGCGAAAATAAAAGAGCCCGGCGACATCCAATTAGATGTAGATATAAAACCCAAATTATTACTGTAAGAGGCTGCAAGTGTTATTATACAAGACATTTTCCTTCTAGGTAACTGAAGAGTAAGAAAGGGTCAAACAGCAAAAACATACAGAAAGGATAAGAGAATTGAACACTCTAGAGAATTTGGTGAGAAGACACACAATACAGTACATTCAGTAAGAGTGAATGTTGAAAAACAGGACTGAACAGCATTGTTGAACTACATCGATAAAGACTAAAGCTAGATTTCTTATCCTTTCTTTTGGTATGTGAGTTACGGAGTTTTCCAGCAGTGCTTGAAACAAGGCATTGAACAACAGTAAACAGATTTTCTTTTTTTTTTTTTTTTTAAGTACAGTATTTAATTCTGCAAACACCTCTGCTGCCTCAGAATACAGAACAACATTATATTGATTTGACAACAGCACACTGACACGTTGTGATGAAATTTGGTTGCTGTATTGTGAAACACTCATACTGACATTTTGCCCAGTGAGCAGTGTTTCATTGCTAAAGAATACACAGGGTAAACCAGTGCAAACTGCAGGTGTCCGTGTTTCCAAGAACAAAAGACAGGTCATCCCTGAGAAATCTGCCTGATCTAGAACTAAGAAACCCAGTGCTTTGACAGTTCAGATAACCTCACCATTAAACAACTTTCAAAGAAGCACCAGTTTCCTGTTCTGTAAGCTGAGCATTAATTGAAAACATGTTTTTACATGCTTCTCTGAAAAATTCTGATTCACTACTGAAAACTAAAGCCCATCTGATCCAAATCTGGTAACAAACAGCATTAGCATGTGCAACTCACTAATACATGCAAGGAAGGGATGGATTCCAGCAGCCAGTTTTGCAGTTTTCTGGCTTTATTTTACTGTTTTTTTCCTTTTGATAGAAACAGAGACCACTGCTCCTCTGCAGTTTGCATGATTTCTCATTTAGGAATAAGTGACACAGACTCTTACCTCCTCATACACTCCAGAGCCTGGGTGAAGACCTGTGGAGCCATTCCATGTTCATGCTGTAGGATCAAACATTGCTCTAGGGTGACCGACATGGCAGTCCTATCCTTGGCACTTTTACAGCTTGTAAATCGAACACCATTTAGTCGGCGGCATATCTAGAAACGGGATATACAATTCATCATTCCTTCCTCACGCATTGCCTTCTGTCAGAGAACACACCTGTACTTCTCAGCAAGACACAAATGTTGTGTAGGACTTTGATGTCAAAGTTGTCGTCTTTGAGTGAGCAGAACTTTGTTACACGAGGTGTAGGAAAAATAGTGATGTGGAAAATACATTTATCTCCCCATGTCTGATTCTAGAGGAGGTTTACAACCTGGCAGCATTTCCAAGCTACACATAATCACATGAAGAAATTGAAACATCTCAGTAATAAAAAAGGGGAAAATACATACACACACAGCAAATCAACTGAACCATGCAGAGATGCTTAGATTAACAAGTACCTCAGCAGCTTGCCAAAGGATATCAACATTCTTATTTTTCCTTGCATGTACATTTTGTCCCAGAAATCTTAACAGTTCAGGCAGGCACGTCTGACTACGAGATCGAGGTAGACCTATAAACCAAAAAAAACCAACTCCACTTACTTATCTGTATTCAACACTTTTACAAAGATAAGTTACATGGAAAGTGTTCCTATATGCGTGTTGCAAACACAATCACGTTTTCTTGAAACTATCAACGCTTACAACAATTAATCCAATTCTTAATTACTTAGTACTACCAACAAAACAAATGCCACCTCAAAAAGTGGAAATATACATTCAGGTTATTTAAAACTTCAGGGGCTCAGAATCTGATAGCAATATAATAGCAAAGTGAACAAAGGGAGCAAGATTGGTATAGTATCTCGGTTTGTGTGTCACAGACATACTTGCTTTCACGCACTGTTCAGAACTGTAAACAAACAGGTAGCTGCCTGCATTATCATCCCTCAGAGGTGACAGGGTATCACATACGTCTCCACAGAAACTGTGAAAATACCATTTTATATTCTGCTCACATTTTCAATTTTAAATTTTCAAGCTGGCCAGTTTTCAGTTACAAGAAACAGTCTCTCCAACAGGACACTGCACCGCCATAATCTGTTTATTAGTATTTCACTAAGTGGAAATAAATCAGTTGAAATTTTTCAGTCTTTCAAAATGCTTTCAGTAGTCATATGCTCAAAATGTTACACATCATCTCTTACATACGTAGCAAGATAGTCAAGACAATCAATGACAAGTATTAAATAGGTCTTTTGTTTTTAAGGGGTGACTACAGAGGACACCAACTAAGCTACAATTGGATAAATAAGGAGGTACACACTGTTAGAAAATGACTATGTGACAAAAAGAACCCCATATGGGTGATACATGAGGTTTTATGTTTGGACCACATCTCTTCTCACAGCAAATAGTATGATAGCAATATTGTGCCTCTCCTGGTCTGCTGTGCTTGAACTCTACATCCAGAAAGAAAGTAACATCTGTAAACAAAAAGAGGGCACAGACCATCTGCCCAAGTATTTCTAAAGACAAGGAGAGCTAATGGAACAAGGACAAGGAGCTAATGAAGCTAAGACAGTAATTCACTTAGAAATTCTGCGATGCGTAGAATTAAAAGCACAGGGACAAGGACAGTGGATCGGGAATCAACTTCCCTTCTCTATTGTTCTTGAAGGGGACACTTCCTACAAGCTGCCAGCAGATACTTCACTGAGCCTCTTGTCCCCTAGAATAATCTGTTTGGTTTTCCTTTTGCCTGTACTTACCGCAGACTACACCATTGGGTGGTCATAATAACCATCCGTTTTACAGTTGAATTTAAAACATTATTCTCTCTTGACAAGGGTTCATGAAAAAGTATGTTTCACTTTGTATTATGTCCTATATATGACCACAGAGGAGGTACAAAACACACCCTCAGACCTTCCTTATGACAAGCACAGTCCCAGGTCTGTCCACACAGTCTCAGCTTTTTGCAGAGCATCTCTAACACATCTGCTGGGACACCTGCAATATTTTTTTCACACTTCTAATCAAAACTTCTGCTTAATGTTTATAACCACAAACCATGTGTTCAAGCTGCCTTGCAAAACCAGCTACAATATGTCTGCATTTACCCAGCAAAAACAGTGAAGCAGACGGAAGTTCTGGCAGAGGGCAGATTTTCCCCCTTTGTGGTATTCATTTCATGTAGCAGGGACCAATGTAATGACAAGTAGCCAGAATAAGGGAGAAAAGGCAGATGGATACAAGATTATTTTGTTTTCTTTCACTGTTAAGCTGCACGCCAACTTTATGCACAACTTCAAGTTACTTGAATAAAAACCTCTGGTATAAGGTGTGTTACTGGTAAATGAGAAACTCAAGGTTGTGGCACCAGCGCTCTTTAAAAACAGAAGAGAGTAAGTATAAAGTTAAAACAGAGTTCAAAAAAGCATGAAAAGAGAAGAAACAGATGACATGACAGAAAACAGACTGCAGGATAAAAAAAAAAATGTTTCACGAAAAAAGGCAAAAGTTAAAAGATGACTGGATCAGCATAAGAGGTTTGGGGGTGAGGGAAGAGACTGAAGTAAAAAAAAGGCAAGCAAAATCAAAGAGGAGAGGAAGGAGCTGAATGGGAACTATTATGGAAGACTATGGACAGAGATATGAAGTAACGGGGAGAAAAGCAGAGCAAAAATCACCTTAAACTGATTAACTTTTGAACTTTACAACGAAGTCTGATGATAGACTACTATATAATAAAAAATTAAAATTTTGCAGCTAAAATTTCAGCGAATTAATTATGCAGGATTATGAAAGCCTGGAAGGAGGGAAACAGTTTCTGCTCTCAGCTGCATAAAAAAAAATCCAGGGTAACTGAAAGCACAGTAACATACTTTAACAGACAGAATTCTTGCTATCATGTTGTATGTCACTGCATTTGTATTTCTGCAATAAAACTGCAATTGTGGGACCCATGAAATTAGCTTACAAGAGGCTTGATACTAATAATACTGAATCAATGAATTTTCACTGTTTTTGTCGTCACATGTAAATAACATTTATGCCACTGCCTAGTAAAAAACAGTAACAAGCAAGAAATATTTCTATATAACCAGTAAAATACAAGCTTTTAGGTATTGTCTTTGTTCCAGGTGCTAGACTTCTCTGTTGCTGGCTGCAGATCCAACAATTATAGGCAAGTGCCAAAGGACAAGCAGAGGGAAAGTGATTAAGTTCCTAAAAACTGGTGGTTGCTGTCTGTGCAGGTTATCGCAAGTACAGAGAACATGACCCAAAACTGCACATAAAGTGCTGCTGCTATGACCTCCCACTTTTATGCCTTCCCCTCATAGCAATCTAACTGCCTAGCTGCATGTTTATACAGTACATAATGCCACTTAGAAAGCGTGGCAAAGTAAATTAAAAAAGGAAAGTTATTCAGACTGACCTTTAAACCTCTTGGATCTGCTCTACTTAGTAGTAACTTATCAAAATAGAGTTGCATCATTTCTTGGAGATTACTAATGCTGGTGTATCATCAACTTTTAAACAACATCAAGCAAACGAATGAAAAAATCAGCCTGACTTGTGCTGTTCAACCAAATTTGCTATTAATTACCAAATACTTACAATCATCAGGCAAAACTTCCTTGAACTGCTCAAAATACGAATTCAACCGCACTAAGCTTTCCATGTTAATTACTTCTTGCAGTGAGGTGTCTCCAAACCTTTAAAAGGTGAACAAAGCAACAGTTGAGCCTAATGTAAAAGGCTTCTCCTCTTCTTCGAAACAACTGCACTTGCCAATATGACTACCAGAAGACAGTGTTTAGATTCATCCCGTTAAATTTCTAACCACTCAAATACAGAGTAAAGTGTAACAGAGAAGTGTTGTAGTAATTCCATTACAGAAAACCAAAATATACATGAGGAGAAAAGTAGGAAGGAAGGTGAAAGGAAATCTTGTAGAAAATAGTACTTCAAATTCTTCAGCTTTTGTGTCTCTCTTTCAATATCATATAACCAACTGGTAAAGCATTTTGCCAAAATTCAAACTTTTCATAATGGATTTTCTAGTTTAGTTCATAAGCTAATAATAAGCATAACATCAGTAGACAGGATTGAGAACTTTGACTTCAGATATGTATATGAAAAATACAGGTCCAGGAGTAATAAACCATGAATGTAATAAATATTGTCAACAATGCCATGATTCATCTCATCTAACTATATCTACATACATAGACACACACACAGTGTTGACATCTGTAACTATGCTCATCACCTTGGGCTCCCTTTACAGGCAACAGAGGACAGCAGTAATTGCTGGAATGCCTTTGTTAGGGTTTTTCTAGTTGTCCGCCATCAAACTGCACGCTCCACCCGGGGACCAAGGCTGCTGTCACAGCATGCATGTGCCTGACTTCATTGCAGTTCTCCTTTGGAGCAGTGATCTGTCAATGTATTCTTTACAGGGTATGGCCATAACAGAGGGAAGCTCTGATGGCTCTTCCAAAACTGAACAGTTTCCCTAGCAAATATAAATACATAACTATATTTTTCAGCTCCACAAGAACAGTGTTCCATTACATAAGTACTGCAAGGATATGTTAAAACAAAGGTCCGACTAGCCCATTATCCTGGTTTTTGACAGTGACCAGAAGAGAGAGTCTAGGGGAGAGTGAAAAACCAAGAGGGCAAATACACAGCCATACTCAGAATGATCTCTCAGCCTCTAGTGATCTGTCACTCACAGAGGTCTCAAGTCACAAGCAAGCACTTCTGTGTTAAACAGCCCATAATACTTTTTCTCTTCTGTAAATTTACTTCTGAACCACATAAAACTGCACTAGACTCAAACCCGTGAGGTAAGGAGCTCCACAACTACGTGCCATATGAAGAAGGATCTCCTTTTGTTTGTTTCTCATTTGACAACTTCATTTAATATTCCTTTCTTTGTGTACTGGAGAAACTGAATCACCATTAGTAACGTGCAACTCCATAGAGACATACTTCCAGAAGTCCCAGAAGGTTAAGCTTGCATGACTGAATACATACTTCTCTGCTAGGGTTTGCTGCTCATTGATTCCCACATTGAAAAGAACAGGCTGAACCCTCAGTAACATGCCACTTTGAATCTCTCGCGGCAACAAATCAAACAAGGCGCTTGGCAAAGGGATCCTCACATTAAATCCATCACTGCAAATAAACAAACAGCTATTAGACATAAAGATCAAAAAGCTATATTCCAAGAACGTGTTATTTATGTAAAGGATAACATCTAGAACATAATATAACTATTGAAAAATAAGTATCAGTCAAAACTGAGGACTTTAAGGAACTGCCACAGCTTGCTCCTAACCAGAAAAGCTATTCTAGTTCAAAAACAAACCTGAAGCAACCTGTAATGTTGATTTTTACATGCTCATGGACATTTCAATCGGTTCTCTCAATTTCCTGACAAAAGCTGATTTTGCTCTGCTTATCAATACTGCAGCTCTCATACAACTTGGGTAGAAAAAGCCAAATTTTGGCATGTCCTTATCTCATCAAGAGTAAAGTATATTTGATTTTAAAGTGATAAAGGCTAGTGATGATGAACAGGCATAAAAGGATACATTTTTGGGTACAGTAAGTAGTATTGACATTTCTGAGCAGAAGGGTAGAGGCAATGATAGTAGCAACCCAAGCATAATTTGAAGGAGGAGCTAACAAAAGCACTGATACAGAATTTATTACTCAGACCTCCAGGCTGTTCCTGCAGCACAACAGGTTACCTTGGGTCAGCTGAGCTACAGCAAAGAGCACAGTGCATGCTTTATCTCATGGCAAATGTGAGGTAACGCAACTCATCCCATAGCATCAGTGTAGACTAAGGTATGACATATTACCCTATATTGGAACTGCCAAGACACAAGTTACTGTGGTTTG
>Ga0181612_143035_pt1 | contig 10528 bp, 8 predicted proteins | sample HoacroProtozoa21_FD_119630 | JGI IMG/M metagenome (GOLD analysis project Ga0181612, IMG submission 119630) | Hoatzin crop microbial communities from Cojedes, Venezuel. Combined Assembly of Gp0051906, Gp0051904, Gp0051908
CCCATAGTTCTTTGTTTCCCTTTTTTCTTTAAGACTTTATAATTCAAATGAGATTACATCTGGGTATTAATAGTGCACTGTGTTATAATTAAGCATGGTGGTAGACAGCAGTGCATTACTGAGTAACTGTGTCCCTATTGCTATTGATTTAAGGCCAAAGGCAGAGTTGTGATTTCTGTCGATATGGAGAGGAATAAGCCCTTGCAGATGTTATCTAGAATGTTTATCACTCTAAAAAACAAAAAGGCACTTTTAAAATTCATATTCAGCTAGTGGATAATACTCATGTATTATTGCAGCCTCTGAATTAGTCTGAAAATTTATGCCCACAGCTCAGAAAGCATATTGCAGTTAAAGCTAATCAATGTGGACACTTTGATAATTTGTTTGTGTGTTTGGTTGTCAGTAAATGTGCTGGTTATTGAAATTACTTTTAAGATGGCTTGACATTGATATTAATTAGCTTTTTTAATGATGTCTACCAGATATTTTTTTTTTCCCCACCATATGTGTACAGACGGCTTAAGGTGAATTAATGCTCTGTAGCAAGCATGCTATACAAACATTAGGTATTTCATTTTTAAGGCAATGCTTTCAGGTCCTGTACTAGTGCAAGATCATTTGGGGTTTAATCATTCTAAGCTGTGCTGAAAATGAAGTGAACTTTTCAGCCTACAGCACAGAATTCTTGTAAATGAAAGTCGCCACTGGTGTAGCTGCCTGCAATTGGCCTATGCTGATTTACACTAGCTGAGTATTTGTCCATTTTGGAAGCTAGTTTTTGTATTCTTTGATATATTTCATAGTAATTTTTTTGCAAATCCCTGGAGATTTCCAGTCTCAAACTTATCACAATGTAAGGCCACAGACTTAACACAGCTGTCGGGCCGGGAAGTGCAGACTCTGTGCAGTGGCCTGAGATTCTCAGCATCATGCTTACTCTGCAGTACAGCCATATCCACAAACTCTTGTGTACCCGCTTCTCCAGTTTGTGCATTCCTTGGCTTTGCACATTGCTGAGATGCCCAGCACTATTCTCGTAAGGGAAACGTTTAGCTTTGTAGGTGAGAAAAGTAAGCTGAGTCACAGTACTGAATGGGTAATTATTTTTTCGGTATAGCAGACTTTGGGGTGTGAGTTTCCAGAAGTTGTCATGTAACACCCATTGCACTAAACTGCATAGCAGAATAGTCAGGATATTGCTGATCACAGTATTGCTTATTTTATTGCTGTATGCAGTTTACCTTTTTTTTTTTTTCCCGGGTATCTCTTTTGTGTCCCGTGCATGCTAACATCTGTAGTTCCTGGCTTTCGCAAACACCACATCTGCTATGAGGTTGTGCTTCATAGAACGGATGAAAGGGGTGGAAAACTCAGATAGTAGCTCACTGGTTTGAAACCAGCTCGGGTTAGAAATAACAAAGACTTAACTGCATTCTGTGTGTTGCTTGCAGCCTTTTTGAAAAGTATTGATAGCCAGAGTCTGATTCCTACTGGACAGAAGTCCATGCTGCTGAAACAGTTACAGCTGGTGCTGATAACCATCGCTCCATCTGTTTATTTAGCATAGAGGTCAAAGGCTGAACAGGAGTGAAAGCTGAACGTACTTCTCCTCGAAGTCACAGTTTAGATAGATTATATGAGCACTGTAGACACGTTCACGTTACTAAAGCTCTTCAGCTGCTGCCTGAAGAGGGAATTCATTCTCTGTTGCTACTCTTGCAATTATTTTCTGGAGTGAAAAATGAAGGAGTGTGTGCAGAAGAACGAGCGATTTGATACATCAGCTAAAGCATTCCTGCATACCAAGGATCTATGTAATTTATGGGGTTTTGTTTTGATAACCAAGGAAAAACAACAATAATATCTCAGAAACAGCTATTTCATTAAGCAGTTTTCAGTGAGTATTGGCTTATGTGCCTGTATGTGCCTGTTGAATATATATGAGGGCACAAATAGTAGTGCGCAAGTATGGAGCTAAACAGTGCATAACTATACAGTAAAGTGTATGCAGATGAGACTGTATGCAAGGGTAAGATTTCACAAAAACTGTTTTATTTTTTATACTGTCCCATTTGCTTGCTTTTTAAAAACAAATGCCTGAACTGTAATATAATAGTCATTTTTCATACCATTTAGTCTGGCTTTGATTTTTTTTAACCGAAGACTGAAAAACCGCTGAATTGCTAGGATGTGGTGTTGTGTATAACATGAAATTTGCGTGTTACATCACTTCTGTTTAGATTGCTTTGCAAAGTATTTGCTCTATCAAAATAGAACAAAAATGCTCATAGGTGCCTGCGTATTTCCATTGGGTCTGAAATGTCACGATGTCCAGCCTCTGAGCTCTGCCAAACTGTTCAGTCTTTATGTAATCTATAGAAGTAATGGCTTCTAGAAGACATGCTACAGTATTGAAGTTAACAGATGGTGCTGAACTTTCGCACTGTTGAAAAGCCAAGCCACCTATTTACGCATCTGTCTACGTCAAGGCATGTAGGCCCCGGAGACTTGCTTTACAGCCCCTGTTGTTGTCGCTCAAATATTTTACTCCTCTGGGGTTGTCTTTTTCAAGACTCAGTTATGCGTGTATTTTCAAAAAATGTTTTCGACTATTTTAAAACAATAGATTCCTGTCTGCTACTGGAAGCTAAAGCTGTATTATTTTGTCATGGGAGCTGGATTTCTGAGTTGTTACAAGAGTCACAGCTTACCTAATCCAGTAGTTAGTGGCAAGAGACAGGTTTAAAATAGAGTGTATCATAGTTGCAGGTTGAGTTGAAGCCAGCTCTTAGCCCTCTCATTTCGCTTGGAAAGCTGGTGTGGACACTTGAAAGCTGTTTCAGGAAGAAAGTGGTGTTGCCTCCATTTTTAAAATACGGAAGCGTCTGAGCTAATAAGGAAGCATTGTTTTTAGCAATTCAGATGAGCATTCTTCTCTACAAGGTGGGCTTCCCACATCATGTCTTGACAGCTTTCCAGAGTGAACTGCATCCAGCTGACGTGATAGCTATTAGCAATGGGAGGTTGGATTTTTGTTTTTTAAAGTTGTTAAAAACAGAATACCATGGTGTTACCTGTGGACAACTTGGTCTCAGGTATTTGTTCAGCATGAGGCAGGAATTACTACCAGAAGGCAGCACAGGATGCAGTTCCTCCACAGCTATGTTGTTTTCCTTCCTGCATCTTCCCTTACCACCTCACGCCTTAGAAACCGGAAACATGGAAATTCCTGCAAGAAGTGAACAAGGGAGCCTGCAAACAATGCACCTCCATTCTTTCTCAGCGCAGAACCATCCAGCACTGGAGGAGGCAGTGATCCCATGGAAAAAAATAACAGGCAATTACTTATTAAAAGGCCATTTCAAGCATGCATGGGGTCCTACTGCATTTTATTTTACTATAGACTTCTGGCTCCTAGTGCTCTTTTCTTTGTTTATTCCCAGTTTTCAGTCCTTACAGCTCCCTGTACCAGTCCGTAATACTTGGTATTATCCCTCTCCACCACCTTTGTTGTTATGCCTTTCCAAACCAGGTGTAAACAACCCTGCACCCACAATGCCAGTAGCAGGCCTTTGCGTTAAACTTTGTGAGTCATAGGAAATGTGCCTGCCTCCTGGGTTTGAGGCTGTTTCTTCACCCTATTCCTTGCTGACATACAGGCATTGATTTTTCTTGTGCACAGCATCATCCAGGTTCATGGATGCAGGGTACGTATGCAAGAAATCCAACTCTGAGAAGGTCTGCAATGCAGTGCTGAGCACCAGCATGCTTGGCCTGACGCAGCCACTGTATAAGATCTTTTGTGTGCGCTTTTTGTGCAGAGGACGGAGTGCCGCTCAGGTCCTGGTATGGGACATCTCTGATACCAAGTAAAGTTCAGTTGGATGGGATTGCAGATTCCTCCTCTTGCTTCCTCTGCTTCTATTGCTCATCTATTGAGAGCTCAGCCTTGATCAGCCTGTAAACAAAGAGCTGATAAATAGAAATTGAATTCTGACAATAGCAGGTGAGTGATGTCTCTTCGTACCAGGGAGTCTCCAATTTGCTGCTGGGTAGGTGGGTTTGCCAGCCCCTGTTCCAGAATTCTGGTTGTTCTCACCTGTTTTCATGTAAAATCCTGCAGTTCAAAAGAAAATGGGTATTCCTTCCAATTTCTGAGTCTGTATGGAACAATCGATCCACGTTTCCACAAGCTTTTCTTTACAGTTATTAAACCTACAGACTTTAGCAGAGGTTTAGATTCTCTTGTAATCAAGTCAAAACCTTGACTCTCGGAGCTGGAGCTTGAAGAAAAATGACATGTATAGCAAGACCTGTGAACAAATTGTGTGCTAGTGACACTATAAATCTTTACAAATGTGTGCATTTTTATTGTGCTATGGTAATAAAAAAGAAAACTAATACCAAACAAAGCTATAGGTCTGTTTGTTCTATGGATTTATGGTGTACAGACTATATTCAGATGAGTGTGGAACATCTTTTGGAAGAAATTATTTCATATATAGTAAAAAGAATGTTGTTTAAATGTTGTGAAAATATACACTTTTCTACAGGCAAAAGCTGCATATTTGAGCAAGAGACTTGTGAGCAGATACCTGATGCAAAGCGGTTTTGTTGTGGCAAAGGGTGTGTCTGAATCTGTGTGTACTCTGCATATATGTATCTTTTTTGTCACATGTAATGTATTATTTAGTGTCACAATTTTGTTTAATCTTCCCCAAAATTTTATGAGCTTTTTCTGTGTCTATACATGTTTGTTTGTGGTGTTTGTAGATATACCAAAAGTCTATAGTCTCAAGGCTTATCTACAACAAAAAAACTTGTGTGGAGGAGAGGAGCAAAGCAATCATACACTGAAACCAGATTAACAGTTGACTGTGTGTATTCTTGGTTCAGAACAAGTGCTTTTTCCTTGATTAGTCTAATAAAATGAATTTAAAAAAAAATGTTTAACTAGAAAATGTCATTTTGTTTCGGAAGAAAAGACAGCTCCACATGGAGTTGTCAATCCAAAACAGTTACTCCAGAAGCCCTTGCTGAATCTGCTCAATTGCTGCTTACTAGCATAAAATGTCAGTCTGGTTTTGATGAAGTACTGTAAAACCACTTTTGTGGGTGGGAAATGTGCAGATTTGGGGTTCTTCATTTGTAGTCCTGCAAAGGTTAGCCAGAAGTTTCATGATGCATGATTGCAGCGTTTTGGAACTGCAGTTATATCTATAAGTGGTAACAAAGTACTCTGCTGATAGTTGGCCCTGACTGGCTTCTCAACTCTGTAGCTTCTAAACTCTGTAGCGTTTGTTGACGCTGATCTTGGATGTGTTTCTTTAGATTCTTATGTATCAAAGGTATATCTAGGGGTGTGAGTGTGTATATGGAGATATATATATAAAAATTTAAAAGTGTGTAGGTGTACATATGCTGCATATATATTCATATACACTGTTTTATATACCTGGATGTGTGTACTTAAATGTGTGTGTATATCTCAAAGGCATAGCTAGGTAATGTGCTTGTATAATGGAATATAGGAGCCAGCACACCTCTATTTCTGCAAGGTGGTTTTTCTGGGGATTGCGAGAGGATGGAGGGCACATCTATTTGTTTGAAACAAAAATGTTCTTATGAGAGCTCATTGGTTTAAAAATTTGGGATACAAGATCCTTGTTTACTATGTTCAATGACTGCTGCGTTCTCCAAGTTCTACAATTGTTTGTGCTTCTTCTGCAGCCTTACCAGTGACCCATATTGGGTATGGGCATGCATACAGTCATGGGAGACCTTGTCATCAGATGCCAGCTGCTCCATGGCAACTGACCTATATATGTTATTATCTCACCTCAGATATGAAGTCATTTACAGTACCTGGGTGAACTGAGTGAAAAATGGCAGCTGGGGGTTGGACTACGAGTTCATCTCCAGAACTTACTTCCAACCTCAGTTATTCTGTGATACCTTGGTGCCCCACAGTAATATGTTTGTATGGTCTATACTCCCAACTTTGGTTTGGGTGAAGGGCTTCATAACACTAGAGCCTATCCCTGTGTATGCTATAATTAAGAGGACTGATGGAGGGAAGAAGATGGACTAAAGTCCTGCTAAGCAACTCTTCCCTTAGTGCATATGTGCCTCCATGGTGAAAATAAGTGCTGTAGATCAAATGCAGACATTTTTGTACTCTTTTCAGTTATAGCTATACTTCTCCATAAGTGAGTTAAATATTTTAAATCAAAGCCTGCATGCAAAATAAGGGTCCATCCTATGTTTAGGTAGTGGAGCACAGTGAGAAAGGTGACATTTCCAACGTTATGAAAAGGTTACAAAGCAAATGCCACAATGTTCGTGATGTGCCTGGGGCAGAAGTGCCCAATACAGTACACACATAAGAACATTTTAAAATGGCCACAACTGTATTTTGCCATTAAAACACTATTTTGTTTGTTTAAAAAAACAGTTCCCAGGATCTATGCATGTCAGAAATAGTGACAAGTTATGCTTTTTCTTATGCTGTGATCCCATCTTAGTTTATCAGCCAAGCATGGTCAAAGTGGGTAACATAAGAATCGCTCTGCTGACTTGGTACAGTATAGATGACTTAGCTTAATTTCTATCCCTGGTGTCACATAAGACCCTCTATAGCCAAAGATGATACCTTTTGAATAAAATGTAAAACTGATCTACCTGCTCTAAGCTTCTGTTATGAGATCTTAAATATTTTCCCCCCAAAATTTCAGTGAGTATCACTTCACCTGTTTTCATTTTCTTCAGAAATTATTTGAATAATTCTTATACCTAAACTGTTTCCCCTGGAAGATTAGCTTCATACTGGGAATGGCTTCTTGCATTACGCTATTATCCATCTACTGTCAGGAAGACAAGTCACACTGGCAGATTTGGGCAGAGCTGCCATTTAATATTTTATGCACATTAACTAAATGCTGTGGTATGGATTTGGCGCACTCAGCTCACAAAGCATCAAGAAGTCGAGTATGGATGATGTTTCTTCAATTTCAAGAGTGGAGTCCTTCACAGAGCTTGCTGAGCTTATGTTTAATTTGAAATGCAGCAGCTCAATCCATGGACTATAAGCATTTGATTTCTTTATAAGTTTGACTGTAGTGAATACTGCAGGTGCTGTTTCTATCCTTGGTGTCACTTCCCTCTCAAAATCCATGCATGTGAGCATGAGAGGTACGGAGAAGTAAAACCGTTCCACTTTCCTGTTGCTTTTCACTTTTGAATGTGGTATTAGCGTCCTTTGTGACCTTCCTCTGTTGTTAGACCTATCGTTTAGTTGTACACTCTCTTACCATCTCTGCATGCTGTCATGGAACCGTTTTGGGACCTAGCATCATCTTCCTTAAAAACTGTTGGTGAGGATTCAGTTAATAACCTGTTGAGTACTCATGTGGACTCTGTCAGCTGAATTAGCCTTAAGCATGTGTTTGCTTCAGAAAACTCCAACAGTTTTAAAGGTAGAACTTCCCTTAATATGATTTGCCTCTTCCCAAGCAGATCATGTTTATCCAGGTGTCCACTAATTCTAGCTATTGTTGTATTGTATTTTTTTCTGGTACAGACACCAAGTTTACAGGCTTGTAGTTCCCCAAAGCTTGTTTTAATGGTTGGTTTGGAACTTTTGGGCCTGCAAGTACCGTGATAATCTTAAGTGAAGGTCATATACCAGTAGTAATTAATCTGTTTCATTCTCCGGTACTTTCTTGGGTGAATGCAGTCCCATCCTGGCAGTTTGCTGATGTTAATTTTGATGATGGATGTCATTGTCACTTTTATGCTTAATTTAGTTTCAGATAGATCCTTTGCCAAGCTTCACTATGCTCCCAAATATGCACATGCTCACTTACCAGGGTCCTGGTATGAGAATCACTCATTTCTTCTGAGATGTATACCATGCAAAGAGTTCCTTTAGTTCCCCCACAATGACTTCTCGCCTGCAAGAACTCCATTTCTTGCCCCACTGGGCTCTCTGGTAGATCTTGTGCTCCTGGTGGGTTGGAAGAAGGATTTATCACTCGTTTGAGTTCCTTTCACTTGTCACTGCTTAAACTGCTTTTGCCTGTTTGTGTTTTTACATTCAATCTGTTGGAGTTTATGGTCCTTGTGATTTTCTTCAGCATGTAAATTCAGCTTTTTGAATGATGCCTTCATAATTCTAGTAATCTCTTTGCTGTTCGTCACACTGGCTTCTTTCACTTTATCAAGCCCTGCCTAATAGAAGGTATGTGTTAGCACGGCGTTTCCAGTGTTGTCTCTGTAGTAGCCTTTATGCTGTCTGTAAGGACTTAATTCACTTAGCTACCACTTTTAGCTTATTGTTAAAAAACTTACCAATTTTTTCATAGCTCTACTTTCTGAAGGGTAGCGCAGTCATGCTGGATTGTTCGAGCAAGCATTTCTTCTGTAGACAAGTGGAATCTAAGTATGTTATAGTCACTGTTCAAGAGTAACTTCTACTGCGAGGTTTACACCAGTTGTTGCTTGGTAGTTGGTACCAGCTCAGTAGCATTTACTCCTGCAGCCTCCCTAGCCAGGTTCTCTGTAGAACAATCCCTGAGAGCATCCAGATGTCACCTGTTGCACATTTCGGTGTGATACTTGCCCCGTCTATATGGCAGTAATTTTAAGTCATTCAAAGCCCTTTTCTTTTCTGCCCTTGCTGCCTCTCTGATTTCTGTCACCACATCAGTTATCACTTGTTAATACAACCCCATCATTGACTCCATAGGTTGTATGGATAATTTAGAATAATCAGTTTAATTCTAAATGAAAAGAGCTACAAATACTTCTGTGCAAATAGAGGTGTATTTACATAACCATTTCTAAAACCGTTCTGTAAGTTGACTGAGCAGGCAGCGGATGAACAATGAAAGGGGAGGAAAATGCCAGATTAGGGCATTATAATTGATGATGGATGTGTCATTGATGAACAAGAAAATTGTGGTTGTTTTATTAGTCTTTTCTAAGTACTATAACACACCTCTGCTTATAAAAGATACTTATTTCTTACAGATTACATTCTTTATGATATTCATATTTTAATAACCATAACTTATTCAATTTTGAAATGTACTAAAAGGAAATACAAGATAACTTCTCTGTCTGTTTTCCTGAATTTCGCAAGGCTCTTCTTCAAAGGAACAGGGAAGTCTACTTGACTGGATTATAAAGGCATTAAATTCTGAAATCTGCAAATTATCGCTGTAATGCAAAAAGAGCATTTTGTGTATTTAATTTTGTGAATTATTTTAGAATTCATGTTTTAATTTCATTTCAAAATGTCATAAATTTTTATTTCACGCTGAGCACTGGAGCTGAAATGCAATCAATTTTCAAGCATTGTTCTTAACAGAGTTCATTCTGACCCCACTTTCAATAAAATGAGTGAAGTGCTGGTTTGAATGTCACGTTAACAGAGGGAACAGCCAAATTAATATACTCTGAGAAGTTCTTCTTTCTTAATAGTGTGAAAATCTTATGAACTGAAGCTTAGGAAGTTTGTAGTTGGAAGGGGGAGAAGCAAAGTAAATATATAAAGATGGAGAGGGAGAAGTGGTAAAAATAATGAGAGATAAAAAGGGCATAAAAGATTGTTACCTGACTGTAGTCGGAGAAAGATTTTGATAGTAAGTGGACAAAGAGGAGAGCAAAACAGCAAAACCCAGCAGTTCTGGTTTTCTGGTGTTCCAGTGTGCACCCTCTTCAGCTTGGTTTAGTGTTGTATGCAGGCCTTCCCCAGACATCTGGCATGGCTGTTTGGAGAGGAGCCTCTTGTTAGCACTTGTTTGTGCTGCCAGAGCAACACCAAAATATTTCATTAAAAAAAGGGAACAGCAGCTTGAGCAAATAATTAAAGAACAGGATTCTATAGCTTCTGACGCTGGCTGACAGGACAGATAAAAGTGTGTGTATTTGTGCTGGAAGAGGGAAGAAAGTTGTCTCATCCTGCTCTGCTGAAGTGACAAGCATTTGCAGCTTGCAATTTGACAAGACTGATGGGTTGAGACCTGGGCTGCAGAATGTGCTGGCTGGCACTAAGATGCTTTCAAAAACTCTGCAGAAACTTGGCTATCTCTGCTCCTTTGCTCAGACCAGCAGCAGTAGCATCTGTTCTTCTCCATGCACTGAACTTGAATCGCAGCTTCCAGTGTGGGATTTAACAAGTGAAAGTTCCAGCTGTTGACAGGAGACAATCCTGCGTGTCTGTGTGCTCGGTCCTCCAGCCCTGATGAGCTTGATCTCCAGCTCGCGGGTGTTGCCAGCTGCTCCTTAGGGTAGTAGAGGTTTGAATACCCTCTGATGGCTTTAGTTAATAACATCACAGGGGCAGTTTCTTCCTGCCTTTGCCTCTGCAAGAGCCAGTTATGCCTCAGTGCCTCACCTCAGACTTGTCCGTTTCTGACTTGCATTTGACTTGCAGTGAGATCGAGTGCACGCTCAGCAAATTTGCAGAGGACACCAAGCTGAGTGGTGCAGTTGACACGCCAGAAGGACAGGATGCTATCCA
>Ga0181612_174603_pt1 | contig 10528 bp, 8 predicted proteins | sample HoacroProtozoa21_FD_119630 | JGI IMG/M metagenome (GOLD analysis project Ga0181612, IMG submission 119630) | Hoatzin crop microbial communities from Cojedes, Venezuel. Combined Assembly of Gp0051906, Gp0051904, Gp0051908
GGCTGCGGTGGAGCGGGGGGTGTGGGGTTGGGGGGCTTTGTGTGTTGTGTTTCCGTTTGTGAACCCCCCCCCCCAACCCGCGGGCACGGTCCAACGGGCGGGCCTGGCCGGGCTGTCGGCGGCCCGGTGTCTTTTCCATTCTGCCTTGCTGCAGCTGGCCGCACGCTTCCCTCCGCTCGCTTCCACGCCGTGGACCTGTCAGCGATGGCTCAGGTTTGCCGGGAGACCTGTGATAAAACTTTTAACTTCCAGTAAGCGGCACCTCTCTGACAGTTATTTAAAGCCTCTGCCTGCATTGTTCTAGAACTATTTCCTTTTTCCTCTGAGGCAACGTAGAGTAGGAAACCGGCGGTCCCTCAGGTAGCCTGCTTCCACCTCGCTGGAAGTCTCGCCTGCTTGTTGGGTTGGAGGCCGGCAGAGAACCTGCCGAGGGTGAGAGCGGGGCTCCGGCTCCCTCCCCTTTGTGGAGCCGGCCAAGGAGAACGCTCCTGGTTTGGTCCGGGCTGTTTCTGTTGTGATTCACATATTCTACTTTCAGGTCAGAAGATAGGCATTGATGAGGCTGTAAAATGGACGTGCTTGCTCGGGGCATCCTTCTTTACCCTTCGAAGCGCACAGAAGCGTGCCCACTGATTTCAGTGGGAAGAGCTGCCTCTTTGCCTGGTGTGCTAGCCCGTGTGCCAATTAGTATTTCATATTGATTGGAAGGGAAAAGGACTAGGGACTGGTTTATGAAGACAGTGGATTTTTGTGGACCAGGGCGTTTTAGAGCATACATGGAATTTGCAGATCAGTAATGTAGTAGTTGTTTGCTTGCTTCTTAGTTTGTTTGAAAAATAAAAAAAAAAACCCTGATCCAGTTAGCATCTTAGCTACAGCTAAAATTGAACATAAAAGGCAGCCAGTTATGACTGAAAATCTCGCACTGTGAAACCAACAGCTATCCCTGTGGTAACAAATATGGCCTGCAGAGCAACAGAAGATGAACTGAAAGCAAGACATTGAAATCAAAATGCAGCCTAGGTGTTTTGACAGTGTCCTTCACAGTGTCGATGACCACCTGGAGTCCAGCACTACGTGAGGGCTGGCATTTATAGCAACCAGAGCCCATCTCAGTCATGTCGGGAATCACTTTCCAAACTGGAGTTTTCCTGCCAACGGGGTTTGTTTGCTTGGTGATAAGAAACAATGGTCAACTCAGTTTGTTACTTGAGCGTTTTAATGATGGAGAAGTGGAATCTGGCATCGTGTGCTAAATCCATTTTCTTAGCTAGTCAAATGCCAACTTGGCAGCCTATATAGAAAGCTGATAGCGCTGGGACAGGCGCGATTGTGGAGATTGTTTTCAACAGCCTCTAGTAAGTCTGCTTTTAAGACGCCTCTTTCCGTTGGGAAAAAACACAGTTACCATCTTCAGGACTGGAAGGACTGGATGAGAGAGAGGAGAGAGGCATGGGCATGGTCTGCAGCTTAATATCATACTTCTCCAAGTGTCTTAGAAACAGGATTGGGTTTAGCTTTGAGTAAGGCTGGTATTTGTTCAGTAGAGTGGTGTTAGCCATAGTTGAGAGGAGGGAAAATCGTGGCACAGAGGACGCAATTCCCCTTGTTTTGTTGGAAGAGGAACAACAAGAGAAGATGTGACTTTTCCAATTACAGGCAAGGGACCCGATCTTTTCTTCTGCTAAAGAAAATGTAGTTACACCCCATTTTTTGCCTCTGGGGTCAACATGTGCTTGAATATACACTCATTTCTCTCATGGGCCTTTCCAGTTGCCAGAAGTAGCAAGTAGGCTGAAATACTTTCCCAAACCCTTTCAATCCGGTAAAAAGTACTGTGCACTTGCAGTGGGACTGTGCTGAGTCAGTGCATTGTCGTGGTGCCACCCCATGGGGCTGGAGAAGTCAGAACAAGGCCGTCCTTGCATACAGCACGATGATGCCCAGGTCTCAAGTTGCATCCGCATGGCACGCAGCTTCCGACAGTCCTGAGACTTGACCTTTGGATAAAACCCAGCGTTATCTGACAAAGCATGAGAGTGGTATCCACGGAGAGGACAACGTGCTCCAGGTTGCATATCCTTATTTTACTGATGTCACAAACAAGTTATTCTTGTACACTGCAGAAAGCCTCACATCCACAAAACCAGCAATAATTTTAAAAATGATAAGCTTGTTTTCCTCCTCGTATTCCCAGATACTGAGTGCAGCAGACAGCAGAGCTGTGCATTGCTGGAATCCAGAGAGCTTCCTAAAGTGGCAGGGGCTTGCTGAAATCCCTGCAGATACAAAACAGCACTTAAGTCTTGAGAAACATCTCTTACTAAGTAGAAGAAGAAAGCACTTAGGTGAAGCAGTGTTGCCAGTCCCATTTGTTTATGAGGCTTGTTTTTTGTCTTTATACATTTTAAATTCTTTTTGTTCTCATTCTGCTTTTTGAGCCATTCAAATACATGTTTTCCATTTTTTCGACATAACAAGAAAGTCTGGAATCAAGTCCTTACTTTAAAAACAAAAATCTGATTCAGAGTCCTGTATAATCATGTAGCTCCAGACATGGAGTGTTTAAAAACAAAGCCACTTTCATGAGAGTTACCAATCTTGAAGGTGATTTTCTGTTCTGAGTTTAAGTAAACACTTTGTTTAAGAAGCCTTTAACAACACCTGATCTGTGTTTGCTTTCCAGGCAGATCTCTCTTCTTCTTTTGTAAAAATCTAGAGCTTTTTTCAGCTCTATATATGCTGACGAGGTCAGAAACGTAACGTACCAGCGTGACTGCGAGGTGTGTTGAATAATGCATGCCAATGCTTTCAAAAATACACATACAGATTTCATGCAGTTGTCCCCTTAAGCTGCTGAGTGGAACCAGAGCCCATCTTCTTCCGAGATGGGAGGAGGAAGGTGGTTTGGGTTTGTTGGGTGAGGTAAGGCGGGGAACCGAAAGCCTCATGTGACTCCCTGAGGGAATCACAAATGCCCTCAGAGCATCAAACTTGATAGCTTGATGTTTAAACCAGTCCTTGTTTTTGGAAGGGAGTTGACAGATGAGTGATTTCTTTTGGTTGAGCTTTCTGAATATACTTATTTTAAATCTGTCGTCGTTTGATGCTGTGGTATCCTCAAGCTGTATGCACAAGGCAAGAAGGAGACGTCCTTATTCAGTCTGAAGCTTTGTCTTTCACTGCTACAGACGTAAAAGTGCCTGGAAATGCGATATCCAAGGGACACAAACACAGCTTTCTGACGCGCTGCTCTTCCTGCTCTGTCTCTAGCAGTAACGTCCGGTAAATGCAGAGACCTGCCTGCCTGCCTCACTGCTACGTGTAAGTCCTGTTCTGGGCTCCCAAGCCAGATGCTCTAAACTGGCGTTTCTGGGAGGTTACTGCTCCACTTGTGTGGTTTGAATCGCTTAAGTCTTTGGCCTTGTGCCTTAAAGTGCCAGCAGAGGCATGCTGTAATTGCCCGTAAATGCACCATCTGTCATATTATTGTTTAATTATTCCAGCTTCTCACCACCACACACTGCTCAGTGTCTCTCTTGCTATCTTTATTTAATTGAGTGGAAAAAATCTGAGACTTGTGCTTCACTTACGTCACTTTGTATTTACCCAGCATCGCTGGATCCTGCTATGAAGTCCCAGCTTTTGTATGCAGAAGTCAGTCTTCTATACAGAAAAAACAATGGCCATATCTAAAGCATATGTTAGAAAGAGAATCAGTATTTTAACACGTGGTAAAGTCAGACCATAAATCTCTTAACACAGTCAAATGATTGTATTATTCTCCCTTGAAACACCGCTCCTCCCTCTGAGAAACAAGAGGGGGAAAGAAAACTCTTAAATAACCAAGCCCTTGTCCTCACAATGCAGGACTGTTCCAGTTGCTCTGTGTCGCTTCTTTCTTTTCTGTCTGCTAACTCTCTCTTTTCTTGTGTGTCAAATGCCTGCCTCTTCAAGCCCCGTCTTTCCCTAGCCCGTCCCTGCTCATCTGTTCCAGAGTATTACTGGGATGTCAGCTCCTTGCTGAGATCAGCTTGTGATGACCAGTTCCACTGCCTACTTGTTACCATTTCAAACATCTCTGCGCTTCCTCCCAGCCTTGCAACCAACCCCTTATTAATGTGTGTTGAAAAAATCATCTTTCAGAGCTCTCTCCAACGCTCTCCGTGTCTGTCTGGCCTATAAAAAAGCTTGGCAAGCGCACTGACTGCTTTTCTTTCCTCATGCTCCCTGCATCTGTGACAAATGTGTGTCATTTTTCTGGTCTCTCATTTAGCTTTCAGTCTCCAAATCAGAACACTCTTCTGGTACCGCACCTCGCACACAAGATCAAGGCTCCTGTGTACTACCACAATAATAATAAATATTAGGGTTGCTCGCACTCACTCTACTCTAGTTTTCATGGCTCTTAGCAGGAGTGTGATGATGTCCTTTAGGAGGATCATTCTCCACTTGTATGATCTAGTTTTCAGGGTTTTTTCAGAACTCCTCAACAGAAATTTTCCTTTACAGGGGTGCTCCCTATAACGCCTGGCTCCCTGACTGAGCCTGCATCGTTGTTGGGGTTGTTCTTTTCGCTACCCATAACTGAACTGTAAGATTACTCATTTCGTACGATTTTCTGATCTGTTTTATTTTTCATCCATCTCTTTCCTGCAGGAAAGAGCAATTTATATAATGATTTCACTGTGGAATTGACTTCAGGCTTTACTGCTATTTGTCACCATGCAGGAAATCCATCCCTGGCTCCAGGAGAACACTCAATCCCTGCTGACAGTTTGGAAGAGGGAGAGAAAATAGATAGCAGAGCTGCAGCTATTAAGACCAACAGGCAAATATTTTATTCCAACTCGATTTTTCCTTCCCAAGTTATTTTTGAAGAATTTTTTTTCTTTTTGTGAGAATGTGAATGGGAGTTTGTTTTCCTGGGGACTCTCCTATTAAGCTGACCTTCATCATCTTCTGCATTTCAGACAGCAGCACTTGCAGCAGTGACAAGATGTGTGTAAGCCCGAGCAAAACTGCTTCTGCCTGCGGCCTTGGTTAACCTGCTGGCAACGATACTTGCCTGGGCATGGGGCAGCTGGCTTTTTTACACAGCTCAGCATGGATGTGCTGCCACTCCCAGTCACTTCTAGGACACAGTTGAGTTCTTTACAGTAATCTTTAAAAAAACTTGTAATAAAATTGTTCTGCCTTTATGGGGCCACCACTCCCAGAGACCTTTCCCTTTCTTGGCTACTGCGGGAGCCTTGTTCCTTCAGCTCCACACTTTTACCATCTGAAAGTGGTAGCAGCACAGAACTGGTTGTCTTCAGGCTCTCTCAATCCCAGGTTACACTGCTACGCTGTTGTGGCTGTTGAGGACTGGGAGATCAGAGAGGACAGTGCTCTCTGTTTTAAGCAGAACAGAGGCAGGATATGCCCTTTTATGAAGTTCAGCAGAGAAAAACTTGTGCTGCTTTCAGACGCGCATTCCTACATACCGTGCCATACCAGTCAGCCTGGTACTAATCTTCACAGACCTTTGAAGGCATGAAACGACATGCAGTGTAAATGAAACCTAAGCTGCACCATACCAGATTATTGGTGCCAGCCAGTTTTAGAAGGCTGACGTGAGAGCCAAGTGGAGCAGGTACAATGGCAGATGTCTGTAGCACCTGCAGGCATGCAGGTCTACAGCGCTCGGGCAGCATCGGAGCCCAACGGCAACTTGCGGCATGTAAAGAGCTGGTGAACCCACGGCCACTTAGGCTTGAATGCACTTTCCTGGGGAGGAAGCGGCTTTTCTCTTGGAAAGCTCAACTCCCCAGGGTCCGCATGAGGTCAATGGAAAAAGTGATTTCTTCAGAATGTGATTCAGAGTGCCTAAGCACAGGCTTATCTTACTGACTACAGATGAAGCTTAACCTCTGTAAATTTCAGCTAGCTTTTGTGGACACCCATCCCCTCTTGCCTCTTAGATTTGGGAGTTATGTTAGTCCTGGACATGGTTGGTCCTTGGTAGGCACTCAGCCTACTGAAGTTCAGGTGCTGCAGACCCAAGGTAAGAGACACTTGTCCACCAGAGCACAGAATGCCCTGTTGGATCCTGCTTTGTCCTTTCGAGTTACCCTGGGATGTCTGAAATAGATTTGCAAGTACCAGAAGAATGAAATGAAGTCAAGAAAGGTTGGTTTCTTCAGGGATGGCCTGACCGGAACTGGAATCATAGGCATCTGTTTCAGTTTAACTGAGTTTTTCATTCCAGTCTTTCTCCGCTTTCAAAGTACAGACAGCTGAAGCCTTTAATTTGCCCTGTCTTTCACTGTAGAGAAAAGTAGGAGTTTCTAACAGCTGATACTATCCTGTCTAGAATATCTACACTAAAAAAATATACACTTTGTTGTCTGTTGTGAATGAAAAAGCTCTTGCTTGTTTCTGTTGTTTGTAGTGTTGACTTTGAAAGATAAATTGTTTGAACTGGTTGACTCTCCGTTTGTAAAACTGAAGATTAGCTTGCTTGATAGCCTGCTGGATTTGCAGTTTTCCCTTGCACTAAATCCACTGAAGAACGCTGGCCCTGGGGCCGTTAGGACACAGAGCATACTTGAAAAAGTTTGTGTGTGTATGAGTAAATAAGAGAAAATAATTTCATGCATGGCATTCTGGACGTGCTTGTTCAGCGTTGGTAAGTTCTGTCTTTCCACCTGGAAGGGCTCCTGTAAGGCCTAGGAAGTCTGTTTAAACAGTTACTAATAGCTTGACAGACATCGATAGGTGGCCAAGGAGTTGAAAGTTGAAGCTGGCAGGACTAGAATTGTTTTTTACGTGATAGTTTTACAACCCTGAATCATGCTGCTTGGTTTTGAGAACATAGGTACCTTAATCAAACTCTGTCCTTTTATCATACATTTGCTTTCTAGAACCAACTGAGGAAAAAGCAAAAATAATTTCTTGTCACTCAAGTAAGCAGACCTGACTCCGAACACATAAAAGGAACAGACAGTAAAAATAGCAACAGCTTACTGTACTGTAGTCCTTCAACAGAGAACCACATTTTGAGGTTCCCCTTCTTTATATCCTTCTTTGCATTGCAACGGCATCTTGCACCAAGCAGAAGCTTTCGCTCTGGTGGGGCGGTCTCTGTTTTCAAGGGGACGGATCTTGTCAGCCGCCCCGTTGCAGTATTAGGCTCTAGACATTCACAAGGGCTCTGAACGTCTGTGCGCATCCTCCAGGTACGGTTTCTGTGCCTAGCACCCTCCCTCTCTCCTTTCAGCTCCTGAGTTGTGCCAACTATTCCAGCCTTCCCAGTTTTTGTATACTCCTAATATGGGCAGTGGAGCCAAGGTGCTGTTCAGGGGAAGACAGAAAAGCAATGACAAAGGCATACGCTATTTTCATGATTGGTATGATGCTCACAAATTGAAATGGGCTTTGTCGTGCCATCAGCCTTTGAAGCATACTTCTCTCCCGCAGAACAACTAAACCCGTTGCAACCCTTGGCTAAGAGACTGAAGCCAAACCTCTGGTAAACCGATGATTCAAGACAAGGAAAAAGACTAGGACAGGGCAGGAGGGTCTGGGTAGGTTGAGGTGTAGATGAGAGGAAGATAAAACCTAGGGCTGGGAATTTGGAGGTTTGAGATGCAATAGAGACTGAGCTTCACAAAGAAAGCGAAACTGGGAATTAGAGGAGCTTTATGCTGAGACTGGCTGTCAAGGAACTGGCAGCAGGGGAGGGACAGAAGACACAGCAGCATTCAGTGTGCCAGCACAAGGATACGAGAAGGAAGAGCCAGGAAAATCATGGGGATAGGCGGTGAGAGGAAGAACCAGATAAGAGACTGAACTAGGACCTGGCATGGAGAACCAAAGTTGGAGGCCCTGTTGGAGGTTAGGAGAGACAGCCTGGGCAAGGAACAGGTGATGGAAGGCTGGAGGTGGAGGTCAGGCGCAGGCAGAGCAGGACGGGAGCGCGGGCGGGAGCGGCGGGAGGCAGCCCCATGCCGGGCAGAGCGGAGGGGTCCGTGGGTGGAGGGGACGCAACGGGCTGCGCTCGCTGGGACACCCTGACTTCCAGAGCTGGAAGCAGAACAGAGCTTCCCCGCGGCTGGCCTTCATGTCGGCACAGCCGGCCAAGAATTTGCCTCTTGTGCTGCCTGCCCCAGCCCGTAGTGCAGAAACGACTGGAATTGAGTGTCCTTGGATGAGGCGGCCGCAGCTGCCTGCCTGGGGGAGGACAGTGGGCTTCCTTGCAGTTAGATGACAAAATTTTTACAGTTGGGAGAAGGTAGTGAAAAGGCCACATGACCAAGAAAGGGTCAATTCATTAGTCTGGCAGCCACCAGATTAAGAAAAAGGCAAGTGGGGCTATTTTATCAGCGGTATCAGAATTCAATCAAAGATGATTCTGAAGTTGCTAGATTGATCTTGTGGTCAGCTTAAGCAAGCTTAACGAACTAATTGCTTTATTTTAGTTCATTGTGTAAGAGCCAGCTCCTAATAAATCACACTGTTTTGTAGAAACATGCTTGAAACAACTGTGTAAATACTAAATAGCCTTAGGAATGGTCTTATGAATCCACTGAATAGTGCAAATTCCAACACTCGTCCCCCTCCACCGCTGGTGTAGACGGAGGATAACAGAGCGCCGCTGCTATCTGTTTCTCTTGGAGTAAAAGGAGCAGAGGGCTGTGTCAGGCACGAAAAGGTATCAGCGAGGCTGATGACCCGGGCGGTGCTGTGATGCCGCGTGGTCCTCCACTGACAGTTGTCCTTTTCAGGAACACAGGAAGTGCTACAGGTGTTAAAGGAACATTACGAAGGTTGCAAAGCCAAATGTTTAAAAATTAAGCAATGTCCAAATGGAACTGCTGGTGAAACCTTAATTCAGAACATGTACACATGTAAGTTATGAAATGCTCAGTAATGATATTTCCCCTCCTGTTCATTTCAGTGCGAATGGCAGTAATTGAAGATCCTCGCGCAGTTCTGTGGGCTTTCTGGGGCAACAGAGACTGAGGAACCTCTGACTCACTGTCTGTGGGTCTGTCTTAAGGAGAGGTAGTCGGTCACAGCACCACAGGGTTCAAAATACACGCCTGTCAGCGTAGCCTCCTGATGCTGAGGGACCCTTAACTAATACTTCTAAAGACTGGCACTCTCATACTCACCTTCTGCACTGGACCAGGTCTGTGTTGATGAAGATTTGGGGGAGAACAGTGCTGATGGAGGCTGGGAGTAGGTTGGAGCTGAGCTTTCCAGCATCCAGTAGGAGGGTATAACATTAACTACTCCATTTGTGCAGGTTAAAAACAAATTTTGCATGTATGAATTCTGCCTTTGCAAAAATGTCTGTTCGTTTTGATTGCTGGCACAAGTATTACCGTAGTATTGGTCTAATCTCGCAGGACATATTTGAGGAATTGCAGCAGAAGGGTGGAGTTATCAGTGTAAATTTCTTGGCTGATTCCTTGTCTAGTGACAATTGTCTTGCTCTGCTTTATAGCAGCTTTTCAGATTTATGTTTCGTCGTGAGAAGAGCAAACCAGTTTTTCTGGGTATAAAATAACATTTTTTTAGATTTCAAATCATATTTTTGAAAGCAGAGCGAGCAGACACAGAAGTAAAATCTCTAACAGAAGCAGAGTACGCGTAGCATGTTTCCTTTGTACACACTTCTTCAATGCTGCAGCGCCTGGGCAGCGGCACTGTGCACACAAGGAGCCTGAGAAATGTAAAGGTACAGTACACGCTCCACAGAGCACTCGGACCCTCCCTGCGCGTGGTGAGCACACGCTGTGGTCTGTGACGCAGAGGGTGCAGTTATGTGTAGGCATCTGTGTGTGTTCAAATAAGCCATGCGAGAAAAAACCCTCTCAGGCTCCCAAGCTTTTCAGGGCAAAGCGTGCATTTCCATGTCTTGTGGGGGATCGGCGCACTGTCCCCACTGAACGTTCTACTGAGCAACAACAACAAATAAACATCCAGCCATTGTAAGAAGTCCTGTCGCTAGGAAATGACACCTGGTTTCTGCCCTGTGACCCATTATGCTGAAAAGCCGATTCTGGTTTTAACGCTGTCCAGCGTTTATGAGTAACAAAGCGTGTAACCACGTTGAGCTGTCTGCTTTGCCAGAGAATCACACCACGGAAACTGGCAGAACCCAGATAATCAACGCGAATACTCTCGTCTCACTGAGACCAGCCTCGATGGTTGCCAGAAGCTGTAAAAAAATGATGGAAATGGTAGATATTTAGATCTGACTTTCTGATGTAGGAAGTGGTTCCCAAATTTACTCAGGTTTTGGTTCTGCTGAGGTGGCTGCTGTTGCTTTCGAACGTGAGCCAGTGGGACCAGTCCAGACTGGTATAGCTTTCTATGATGACATGACTGGCTGGGTAGACGAAGGGAGAGCTGTGGATGTTATCTACCTTGACTTCAGTAAGGCTTTCGACACAGTCTCCCATGATATCCTCCTGGGGAAGCTGAGGAAGTGTGGGCTGGATGAGTGGTCGGTGAAGTGGATAGAGAACTGGCTGAA
>Ga0181612_158931_pt1 | contig 10527 bp, 6 predicted proteins | sample HoacroProtozoa21_FD_119630 | JGI IMG/M metagenome (GOLD analysis project Ga0181612, IMG submission 119630) | Hoatzin crop microbial communities from Cojedes, Venezuel. Combined Assembly of Gp0051906, Gp0051904, Gp0051908
AAATTCTTTACTATGAGGGTGGTGAGGCCCTGGCACAGAGAAGCTGTGGCTGTCCCCTCCCTGGAAGTGTTCAAGGCCAGGTTGGATGGGGCTTTGAGCAACCTGGTCTAGTGGAAGGTGTCCATGCCCATGGCAGGGAAGTTGGAACTAGACGATGTTTACAGTCCCTTTGAACCCAAACTACTCCATGATTATGCAAAAACATCCATGCAAGAGACTACATTTCCTCAGGACAACCTTGTAGGACAACATGCTTTGCCATACACGAGCTCCTATCTCCATTCTCACTTTTTGATGGCTCTAGTAGCACTCAGAAGCGCTCACTGAAGCTGTGACTCACTTATTTTAAGAGCTGGTGATGACAGGCTGGTATCAGCAATGGCTTGCCTGAGCTGCGGTTCTTGCTGCAACACTGCTTGCTTCAGGTGGTGGAGCTGTGGACCTTCAGCCCGAGGGCAGGTCTGGAAACAAGCCAAAGTTTTGGGATGTCTTCTTGAAGTGGAGCATCTCCAATGCAATGCCAGACTCAGCTAGAGCCAAGAGCCACTACCTAGCACAGAAGTGAAACGTTGCCCACCGGTAAGAGTCTCATCCCTTGGAGAGGCATCTCCACCAGCTTTCATCCCCTCCTCACCAACCATCAGCCTCTAAATCAGGGAGAGGTATCCGGTCCGGTGTACAGCCCTTGGACACCCTCCAGCCCCTGGAGGAGGCCTCTCAAAATCCCTTCAAAACCCTTTTTTGTTTCCCTTTTTTAATATGATGATTCTACACGGGGCCATAACTGTTTAGAAACAAAGTTTCAACTTCCCACTGCATACTTGCATAGCCCCAAAAATGCTAAAAAACATTGAAACGTTCATTGTTCTGGGCTTGACACAAGTTTTCCTGCAGTTTGTCACCAAAATCAATGCCACAAACTGAAAGGCAGGAGAAAGTGTCCCTACCGTAACGCCTCCCATCTGGAACCTCTCAGCAGAGGCACGGAGCCCTCATGTATATTTTACACACATATTTTTCCTGCTTTTCCCAAGAGAAATATGTGTAATGAAGAAAAACAAAAACACGTTAGCAGCAACAAAAGCATACCACTGTAATACGAGATCCAGCTTGGCTTCTGCCTGTGTTATCCTTCCTTTTAGATCTCTGCTACTTTTTGCTAGTTACAGACAAAAAAGAATACACACCCTCCCCTCCAAAAAAACCCCAACAGAGCTCTGCCATTAAATCAACACAATAAAACCCCCATTTGTTTTCTGCATGTAAAATATCGTATGAGTAAGGACAAGGTTAAACGTGAATATACACATCTCCAGCCCTTCCCTGATCTTCTGTGGGATTACATAAATAATCCACAACTCTCTTGAAATTTTGGAATTGAATCAAGCGCTATGAAGCTGCAGCATCAAATTCCTGTGCATCATACGCAGTCAAGATTACTTGCTTACACCACAGCAGCTCTGCCAGGCTGATGTTTTCCAGTGCTTACAATGTTTCAGTAGTCACAGGCAGCTTCAGACATCCGATCAAGCCACCAAAATGCCTTTTCCCCTTTTTAGCACAGTTCAAATGGTGAAATGGGAGCTCAAAAATGCTTATTGCTAAGTATTGGGGATGGACCACAACACCTGCAGGAGCCAGACCGATGCACTGAAAAAAATAATTATCTCATTGGACTGATGCACACCTTTGAAAAAAATAATTATCTTATCAGTGACAGGAATATTTCATAAGTGCCAGGAGAAACAATGGCTGGCACTGATTATTTTTATGGAGCAAAACAGAAGTCTCAAAAATCAATATATTCCTATCAGGTGTCATATAAACAGCATGTAATTGCTTAAATGTGTATTTTCAGCTGCTTAGGTAAAGCAAAAGAGGACAATTTAAGAGGTACTGCTAGTCACCATTCCAAAGGCATTAAATGTGCATATTTTTGAGGTTGTAATCGAGAGGATTTCTATAAATCAGAAAAGGTTGCTAAGCTGGGGGTAAATACAACACCATACTATGCGCTGTCTACAGAGAAAGGAACAGCTGCAATGCGAGTCCAAAACAGCTGATGCCCCGTGGCACCAGATGGGCCGGGCACGGTGTTTTAATTCAGCTTGTCTTGCAAGAGGTCTCCATACAAAGAACGAGCTCTCATTTCAAAGCCACCCTGCCAGAATCACCCAGTTAGCTCTGCACAGTATTCTCCAATACTGCCACGGCCAGTATTTCTGAGAACAGTCTTGGGGTTTCTAATTTTTTTTTAAAAAAAACAACAAATAAGAAAGCCCTGAATTAATAAAACATGCTGAGATTTTGTACTCCAGCTTTCCACACAGCAGAAACCACTGTGAAAAACAGATATTTTTCTGTTGTTCACCTTTTCCTAGCTCAGCTTTGCAAAACCCTGAGCGGTTGGGACGGGGTGTTGGGAGCATGTTCCCCTGCTTTTCGGAAAGGGCAGGAGTCAAACCAAGGCCACCCTTGGCACACCAGCAGGGAGGTGCTGGACGGCGTGCCGAGGATGCAGAGCCCCTGCTGCTCCTTCTCCCCACATGAGGATGAGTAGCAGCTCTTCATCGCCCACCTTGGCCAAGCAAGAGAGATCATGAAGTGAGGACCACTTATCTTCACTCTATTCAATTTTTTTCATGTATGTATTAAGAAACATAGCCTGAGGCCATTATCTTCAATTACTAGGCAGCATTTTAAACAACACTTCAAGTATTAATTTTTATGGTGGCTGCATACACCCAATATCGCTGCAAGACTTCAAGTACTCAGACACCAAGGAGCGAAAAGCCTGCACAAACCACATACTTTACGTTGGCGATCTGACGCAAAATGGAGCAAACCAGAGGAAGGAACACAGTCCCGATTTTTAGAGCAGCATCCAAGAACCATCAAACCTCCTTCTGAGCTCTCCCTCCATCAGTTGCAATACGCTTCCCAAATGTCACAGCAAACGAAGCCGGTGTCCTCCCAGCTGTGAGCTCGCTTTGCTGCGTGAACGAGCGGATCTCCAGAGCTCCACACAGCAGGGAAGCGGGAGGAGGATGCCGTGTCACTGAGAATGCCTAAGAACTGCAGTGCAAATTAAGCCTCTAAAGGCATTTAATAGCATTTAACTTTGTAATCTCTTTAGTCTTTTGTATGTAATGTTTTGGGGAACACCAACGTTTTAAACCTTTTTGCTTTCTAGAAGAATATAGTAAACACTAGCATAGGGCGTATGCATAATACCGCATTTAAATTGTAAGATATTCAGAAAAGACTTATGCGATTGATGGGCAGCCAGTGACCTGCTCAGGATAAATGAGCAATGTTCTGTTTGCTGCACTGGGAGCTGTGCGCATGTCTTTCAAGCTACAACACTCTGCACAGCTGACTGCAGGAGAAATGCACAAGATACAGCTGGAAAATTCACAGGGGTATTGCTTGCTGGAGCAAACAGTAACAGCAGACTTTGTTTTCCAATTAATTTCATGCAAACAAGCAATGCTTCTTTAGAGTACATGCTCAGGAAATTCTCTGTTTTCCTGAAGCAGTGGTTTCCAGTAGACAGGTACTAAACTGTATTCAGGTGATTAAACTGTACATTTCATCGCCACCATGGTGCCTGATAAACTCTCTCTGGTTGCTTCTCACTCTGCGGATACTCACCCAACATGCTCTCTCTCCGTCGCCATGTAATTAAACTAACAGTGTACAACTCACCTTTATAGAAACCTGCAAGCTCTACAACAGTAATGTCTAGACCAGCATTTCTTCTTTCAAGCTTGGAAGAATCACTACAGTGGTTAAGTCTTTTGGTAATTCTTGCTAAATATATAGCAAATAAATTAAAATTCACAGCCCGATGCTGGTATTGTAGTAGCTGTGATGGGATACAGATAGAGACGAGACAAATTTTGTAGACAGACATAAGGTTTTCTTTAACCAGACTAACTGGAAAAGCTGGAAAACACAACAAGCTTTTGGGTACACATGCCTTCTGCCAGGCTGACACCTCAATACTCAAGTGCAAATTGAGAGCATTTTTTCTGAATTTAGCAAGAGATTCATCAGCTGAACCCAATGGAAGAAAAGGATCTTTAACCAGAGGGGAACAGGGATGTGAAGAAGGAAGGGGAAAAACAAGCACTCCCTGTGCTGAGCAGCGATATAGAGTTTATAGTCTACCTAAGAACACATTTTCATCTCTCTTTTGGAAGCGGGTGGTGACCTAACACACAGCAACCCATCAGAATAAAGAGTGGGTCATTATTAAATACACTTGGTTTGTAAAAAATGAACTGACAACAAGCATTTGCAAGAAAAGGAACTGATGGCACTCCTGCGCTTGCTCCCGGAGCAGGGAAGGACCACAGGAGCATCCCTCCCTGCAGGACTGAGGGCAGGAGAGTGATGCCCAAAGGCACAGCCCCAGCTCTGCAGCCACCGCCCATGCCATGGGCCACTCTTACACGTTACAGAGCTTCCAGGGGGTGAATGCAACTTCTGATTCAAGACATAACTTTTGTATTCTCTTTTGTATTCTGATCCAAGACATAACTTTTGTATTCTCAATACAGAACACAACACATAGTTTTGATGTCTTAGATCTCACTTCAGTTAAGGCAGAACTAGAGAGATGATGATTTATATGATTTTAATCAAACTCAGTAGAGCACATGTATGTGGAGGTATCAGTCTTAGCGCAGAAAAAAGGCTGTAGGGTATCTTCAATCCAGATCTTACTTTCTTAATTGTATATTATTCACTTCCAAAACCTTTAGTGCATACATAGAGCTATAAAAGTTACCACACTGACAGACAGCAATCTGTTTCATCTCATTATACACCACCCAAATCTGAAGCTGCTGAGAACTATCGAGGGGACGACTGCTCAAGCGGTCATGGTATAGCCATATTGTGGTCAAAATGTCTCGGCACATATCTCTTAGGGTGATTTGGAAAGATTTTATGGCAGTAGAGCTGAAAGATATCTCACTTAAATAATAAAGAACACGCCATCCTGAAAGTGGGGTTAAAGCAAGGAGCCCAGCCACTCTGGGTGCCATCATGCAGGATGATGTAAATGTATTATTTTAATCTGCTTACTATTCTGTTTCCTTTTTGCATAGAGAAGATGCATGTGGGGTGCAGCAGAAATTGCTGGAGCGCATCTATTTATCCTGAACAGAAAAGACAGGGATGCTGCTTCTGCTCGCTCACTCAAACCAGCTTTATAAAACCCCCACAAAAATACCATTAGTGGTAGTTAAGGGGAAGGGGGGAGGGGTTTGCATCTCTAAAGCGAGGGCATTAAATGTATTTCTTTATTGACTTTAATCAGCAAGTAAAATACTATGTTAAAAATTAAACTCGTGAAAATAGCATTTCTTCTCTAAATAGCTCTGCCTGCAGCTCAGGGGGAGGAAGAGGGACAGGAAAGGAAACTAAAAAACTCACAAAAAGGAAAAAAAACGGAAAGAAACCTTTCTTTCTCTTGCTTTCTTTCTCTTGAGGCTTACCTCATCCTCTTGTTTATAAACCCCGAAAAGAACAGCAGCACAATTGTCCTACCTCACGCTGGCCGGATTTCAGCAGGAAGGCTTTGGTCACCCAGCCTCCGGCATCCGATACGCAAGGCTATTACCCTGGTCATCTCTCCTTTTTTCTGCTGTTTCTTGCCCATCTCTCCCCTTGGATGGCATCCAGGTGGATGGGAGTTGCTGAAAATTCATCAGCTGCCTAGTCGAAAGTCACCATAATAATGAAAACCCAGGTGGAAACTGAAACAAGGCATTGAAAAAAAATCCACGCGTGAAAAAAAAAAAATCTACAGGGACTGTACAAAAAGGGGAAAATAAAGATGGAACTGGTGCTAAGGCTCTCTAGAATCTAAGTTTGAAGATAAGCAATGCTGAGCATCAACACCACCTTGAGAGGTTCCCATCTCTACTCTGCTGCTCCCTGGGATGCGTGGCATAAATACATGGGAGACCCTATTCCCAACCGGATCAAGATCCTGAGCCAGCCACATACAGTGTAAGTGGGTTTGGGATTATTACTACATCTGCAATTCTTCCAGTGCCACTTCAGAAAACAAATGCATCAAAGATAGCTCATGTAATAGGTAGAAAGAGGTAGGGAAATCTCCACATTGAATTATCAACACATTTAAGTACCGACTTGCTGAACTGTTCACCTTTTGCATCCTCTTACTCACGTCCCTGGCACCGGTCCACAGCAAGACGCACAAAATTAAACTGAGCTGATTCGATGGCGAGGAACAGGATGTGACTGAAAAATAAAATATCTCCACGATTTCTCTTGAAAACGCTTTCAGCAATTGCAAGCATCCTACCCCAACCACGCATTCTTGTCTGAAGAAATTTTACTCCTAAGCAAAATGAAGTGTGGATCTGGCAATCTGGGGTGAAGTCAAATCAAACCTGGTTTGAAACAAGTCAAATAAATGGAAATGCAGCATTTTCTCTCAAAGTATAAAACTTAACAGTAAGCTTAAACCTTTTTTTTTTAATTTATTGAATAGTAACTTCAAACCTGTTTTACCTTTTGAATTTCCAGTGGAAAGCTAGAAATGTAATTAAACTCCTTGGAAAAATTAGTGCTTAAGATCTTTTGAGGTGATAACCATCAAGCAATTTAAAAATTGCAACCATTAAAGTCAAAATGCAAACTTATGGCTCCTACAGACTTCAGTATTTGCTCACACAGATCCTTTATGCCTTAATAAGCTAGCAGGTAAGACAACCTAGTTATTCAAAAAGCTTCTTCTCCCAGCTACATTTTTCTTGCCAAACTGAGGTGATTAATACAGAAAACCAAAAATATTTTGCTTACTCATAATTATATATTAATGAAGCTTTCACAGTAACAATAAGCCAGTGAAAGCAGGAGCAGTCGATCTAATGATCCGCAACAGCTTTGCAGCCTAAACGGAAAAAAATTACTAAATATTCCTCGAGTGCCCAACCGCTCGGGTCAATACTGCTCGTAGCAAGACAAATACTACATTTGCACGCAGCCGAGCCCTTGCTAAGAGCTTATGGATGTCTTTAAAAGCCCAACGATCAATAAAGTGCAATTTAAAAACTTAGTCGGGGGGGGGGCTGCCAATGTGATGGAGATTAAGCAGATGCTGACATACACTACCTCTAAACTTTAAAACTAGCCTGAATGACAACCCTAATCAGACCTAGAGTGGCAGATACAAAAAAAATAATATATTGTAATTATATATTTATACATATCATGTGTATATATGAATATAAATTTTTATTTTATATTACTATATCTAGTATATATTATATTTATTTTATGTTAATAGAGCTCACCTATATCACGTATTTACTTTATATGAATATACCTTGTATTCAGCAATTTAGGAAATGCATCTTTGCTGCAGGCTAACACAATGCAGATACTGCTGCCTGCTTAATCCTAGAGCAAACGTGGCCGGTCCCCCTGAAACAAGGCTGTTCTGATCAGCAACGTCGCCTCTGTGCTGCAGCGCTCTGCTGAGCTGTCAGCAGGGGGATGCACCAAAATTCAGACTAACCTCAGCTCATGTTATTTATCATTTCAGACTCTTTAAGAAAAACGCAGCGCTCTGACCTCATTAAGCTATAATTGCATTGTCCATCAGATGACGCATATACCCCAGCATCCAAACAAGCATCCACTTTGTCATTAACCAAGGCTGATAAATTTAATTAATACCCCACTTGAAAATGAGGCAAACATCAATATGTTGGGTTTTTTTAAAGCATTATGTTTTCTCCCAGTTTTATTGAAATTATTTGGCTTCCCTGTAGCCGATGAAAACCATATGTTATAGAGAGGGAAGGGCTGCATGAGCCAGAATGAAAAACCAAGGCAGCAACAGCCAGGTCGCACCCATTCATTACCCATTTATTTCCCTTCTGCCATAAGGCTATTTATATTGCACCTCTATTATTACAAATATCATAATTGTGATGTAATTCTAGAAACCGCAGTTTTCTCCTTTGCAACCCAAAGTAGAAAGTAGCACGCAAGTCGAAAGGCTTCAGCGAAGTTTCTTTGTACTGCGTAAGCACTTTGGAAAGCTTCGCTCCCATCTTGCAGCGTTAACGCCAATATTATGGTTTGTAACCCCCCCTGAAGCAGCCCAAGCCCAGGATTAATCCAGGCTGACTGGCTCTTGGTTGCCCGCTTGTTATACTGAGAATATAAAATAAAAGAAGGAGTTTGGGTACACACACACACAAGAAAATTTAGGAAGGATCATTGTCTCGCTGGCAATATTAAATGGGCATCCTAATTTACGCAACTTGCAGCACAAGTGGAGGAGTAGGACTGGAGTTATTTCTCATTTTAAGCAGCTACATGATGCAAAAATGACGAGTAAATCACCAGTGATTTAAGAACTGACTGGCCATACGCATGGGAATGGCAGATGACCTGCCTCGCTGAATTTTTAGGCATACTTCACAAGCAAAGGTCTTTGGCATTAAATGGGGAAAAAAATAATATTGTGGAGAGAGCAATCTAAGACTTCTGGCAATAGAGTATTCTGATTTACAGCAAACATACAGTGGCAATTAAGAGAGGATGCAGGAGCAGGTTATTCTTTGCTTCGATTTGCAGAAGAAGAAAAGCACACAGGGAAATGAGCCTTGTTGTGCTGTATTTGCCACATGGAAAAACCACTGCCTGGTCCAGGCTTTTATATGGCAGCACTGCTCCGAGGGCCACGCTGGGAATTCTAGATCATCATCCCAGGACTGACCAGCTGTTATTTTGGGGAATTCACTTAAATTCCTTTAAAACTGACTTAATACATATAATTTTAAGTTAGCTTTGACATCCTTTTCAACTCTGCTATACACCTAATGGGGCCACTCATACCCAACAAGCAACAAATAACACACCTCACCTTTTCGTTAACAGCTGCAATAATCAAAATATTGGACAAATTTCCATTGCTAACTACTCTCCAAACTATTTTAAGTATCCATTACAGATGAGCTTTTCCATAGCAAAAAGGGCTTACTTGTGTTATCGCATGCATTCTTCCACAGCTTGAGAATTAAGTTAAAATGATGCTTTTTACAAGGAGGATGCAAAGCTTCACGCCAAGCCACAACCCAGAGAATGAAGTGGGGTTTTACTTGATTATTCTGGACTCCTATATGACACCTGCAATGCAGATTTGTGTGTATATACATATTACATTACTATTATATTACATATTTTATTATAGTAGATATTATTACATATATGCTATTTTGGACTCCTATATGACACCTGCAATGCAGATTTCATGTGGTTGTGTTTGCGTGTACATATACATACATATATATATATATTTTATACACACACACACACACAATCTCCCAATACATGCAAAATACCACCACGTGCTTTCCTCTAGCTGCTATTTGGAGATATTAAGAATATTTACTCATTATAATTTTTCCTGGAAAACGTGCCCTGCTGCGTAGCAGGTCAGCTCTACCCTGTGCACAAGGCAGAGCGTGCCTGCGGTTACAGCTGCTTCTCTACCCCATCGCCGCGCTTGCAATTAGCAGAGAGGCTTTTTGCAGGGCGATTGTGTGCATTCATCCACTTCTGATTAACAGCTCCGGGAAAAAACACTATGGAGAGGGAAGGGAGCGATCTGAAACACCAAAGCTAGAACAAAAAAAGAGCAACAAAACGCAAAAAAGAAAAAAAGAAAAATTGCAGGTTGGGTTTGGCAGCATACTGAGATTAGATCACCGTGAATCCCAGCTTAAATAAAGCTCAAACATGAATTTTCTGACTAAGGTAAAAAAGCCTGGCTCAAATTTATGAACTGCTGGCAAGGTTACCTCTATCCCAGAGGCCTTCAAATACCAAGAAAACTCTGGCCCAGAAATGTAGAGTTCAGCCTGATAATTCAACTACATTCCTCTGAGCATCACCGTTTCTTCAGCTGTAGCCTAGGCAATACAGAAAAACTCCAGTACTTCCAACTTCACATTTTTCAGAGCCTTAAATTAAACTGTAGAAGTGTATTTCTAAACCTTGCGAAGTTTATGTTCGATGAAGTGGATATAGGCCTGGTAGAGAAGGTTATTTTAAGAAGGCAACCCCCAATCTTCCCTGGCTCTGTCAGATGCAGCCCACTCCACCTGAATTTTGTGAACAAAAGAAAATATGGAATTTTCTGCTCTTCAGGACAATCTTCTGCATCTCCTTAATTAAAGCATAATTCAATTTCACAGCGACATTTGTAAGATAGAAGACGAAAACCCCACCTGAACCCCACACGTTCTCACAGGAGAGACTCAGTGTTACCCCTTACATCTCCCAGCCTGTATTTAAGTTTTCGCAAATTCAGAGAAAGTAGTGATTGTTCAAAAAAAGATTTCACGTTATAAAAATCTGCTTGATCTTTCTCTCCCCCCCCCCCCCTTCTTTTTTTTTTTTTTTTTTTTTTTTTTTCTCCCCCTTTTTTTTTTTTTTTTTTTTTTTTTTTTTTTTTTTTTTTCTCTTCTT
>Ga0181612_128159_pt1 | contig 10526 bp, 2 predicted proteins | sample HoacroProtozoa21_FD_119630 | JGI IMG/M metagenome (GOLD analysis project Ga0181612, IMG submission 119630) | Hoatzin crop microbial communities from Cojedes, Venezuel. Combined Assembly of Gp0051906, Gp0051904, Gp0051908
GATTTAAAAAAAAAAAAGAAGTGGAAAGATCACAATAGGTTGCACAACATAGGAAGAAACTACCTAGGCACAGTTCTGGAGAAAATAATAGAGGAACAGGAGTATAGAGTTCTGCACAATCTCAACATGATGGATTGAAAAAAAAAAAAAAGAAAGGAAAAGCAAAGGGGAAAAGATATGTGAACAGGAATATTATTTTTAAGAAGAATCCTTCCTCTCCACTCCGCCTCATTTCAAATGCTGTGTCCAAGTTTGAAAATCACTGTACCCACACGTAAATAATCAGATCAGGCTAGCAATAAAATGCTTAGGAAAAAAGTGTTATTTTGGGGAAAGAATAACTACAACTATTTGCCTAGTCTACAGGAAGAAAAAAAGATGAAGAAGGAGGTAAAACTCTTTTTCAGAAACACTGTTGAAAAGAAATTACTCTCAATGCACACCACAGATAGTATAAGGAATTTATTTCAATCACAACGACAATGATTTAGGTTAAGCATTAAGAAAAATTACCTGTATCTTTGCAGAGGTGGTCAGCAGCCAAAATGGCATGTGACTGAGGGTTTGGAAGAACAGTCTGAGTGAATTCCTTTCAGAAATAGGCTGCCTGCAGCTAGTGTGACCAGAGGATTTCTCAAGATCTTTTCAAGTTCTGTCCTGTAGAACTCTATCCCATCTTTTTCCATGTCATTATTTCTCCTCATTATTTCTTCCTACCTCTGGTGCCACTATTACCAGTGGCCACCTTATTCTCCTTTATATGAATATGTATTATTCATTCCAGCTTAACCCCATCCTTTTCCATTTATCTGATTCCATCTCAAAAACAGCTGTAGATGTGCTGCTGTGGGTTGAAAGCAGCCTAAACTCTCTTGCTTGCCAGCCAGCATAGCATACTCTTCCACATCAAATGATACAGTCCTAGCCACAAGGTGCCCTCCCACTTAGGTAAAGTCTGGACCAGTCCGCTTAGTCTCCCTCCATAAGATTTTGCAGTTGCATTTATCTCACCAATTGTCTGCTGTATTCTCCCAGATAAAGAGCAAATTTAGCTCTTTCCTACTCCACCCTGAATTCACCTCACGTACTCTTTCTTAACTGACTATCCCCTTTGTGTTTAGCCCACAGCCATGCTGCCTTCTAAAACATCCACATTCCATTATCAGTAGACTTTTATCTTTGATAAAGAAGGTAGTCCTCTACTTCATCTATTAAAAAAATCCCAACAAATCCAAAACCAGTTATATCGTTTCGTGTTTTATTATATATTCTTTTTCCTTTCTTTATTTAATTAAAAAAAACTCTCACAATTAAAAAAAAACCCCAACATTCTAATATTTAGCATGCATGCTAGGGGAAGGGGAGAAGAGACTGATGGTGGAGAGGAGGACAATGACCTGTTCTGATAGGAAAAAGCAAATCACAAGTTCCAGAATGCTGTTTTCTTCTCTGAAGAAGTATGGACTGGGAGAGAATAGTATTTGTCAGAGAAATTCAACCTATTTGCATCACTATGACACTGTAATTTAGACACAGGAGCATATACTAAAGAGAATTTGTTAACACCTCATTTATTTCTTATTATTAATTTCAGTCCATCTTTGACAGACAATAATTTTTCTTGAAATGAAAAGATCAGAAAATTCTGTCTGGATCTTGCCAAGAGCCAAAACTGAGAGATCACTGAATGTCTAGACCCGGGGACTTAATATTCTTTTTCCCTACACTGAAGGGTTTTCCTGAACAGGGTGAGTTGTAATGAGTAATGCTGAACGGTTACGAAAAAGACATTCTTTTCCTTCAGGGCAGGTGGAATTTTACATCTCTGAGTCTTTGCTACCCAATACTTTCACCTGCCAGCAAACCCTAAGCCTTATTAGAGAAATAGAATAAGCACAGAAGCGTGCCAAGTATCTAAAAACTCACCATAATCTCATCAGGAGTTTATATCTTCAGTTCAGGCTGAAACCTTAGAGCTTCAGAGAGCAGAGGCAGCTCACTAAAGCAGAAAGAACTGGGGCATTGAGAGACCGTGCTTGCTTAGAAAACTGTGTAATTTAATAAAGTGTTCATTGATGTCTACACAGTGGCTTCTCAAACTTGTGTTAGTGCCTGTGCCTGCAGCATGGACAGTCCCATTCCTGCTAATTGGATGATCGCAGAAGTATTACATTCTTTCTTAGACAGGAAGAAATGGAAACAACCATTTCTCATGGAAGCTCACCGCTGAAATGTAAGAGAGGAATAAATTTTAAGAAAGTTTGTTAAAGCATATGATTATATCTCACACATTTATTAGAAGTGTAAGTACTAAAAAATACACTTTGTGATTCACAAATCCCATAAATGTTATACTGACATTAAAAAAATAAATCTTAAAAATACAAAGAAGGTATATTTGCAACGTATTTGAAAATTTTTACTGTAAATATTTCTTAAAGTGCTTGGACCTTCACCTTGTGTTCAATACCTTTATAATTATTTCAGCATATTAGAAAGTCTTGCTATGGCTCTTTGCATTGTTCTGAGCTTATAAGCAAAGCAGAAGTCCCTTTATGTGGTAACTACAGTTTGTTGGGCCAGGAAGATCTGAAATTATGAAAAAAAAAAAAATGTAGGGAGTAGTAATATAATTTATTCTACTGGTTTATTATAGCTGGATAAAATGTCTGTAATTTTTTCACCATTACTGAGTCAGAGTTATAAAGTCTCCTTTATAACTCATCTGTAAGTTGTTTTAAATGTTAACCCATGACGAGAAACTTCTTAAGAATATACCACACATGTATACTGCACAATAATCTGTAGCCTTTTGTGCCAAACAATATACCATCTACAGTGCATTGCAACAAGATGAAGTACTGTACATCAGGTAGTCAATTTAGGCAGTGTAATATTGCCTATGCAATGTGAAACTACCAGTTGTACAATATAGGCATGATGATAACAGCCAATTAGAAGATGACATCCTATTTTTTCCCAAGTGGTCCTTGCTTTAAAACAGTACACAGCAGGCTACAGTGGACATCTTTTCAAAACTAGTTTTGCACCAGGATTAACTACAAAGACCCGCAATTCACATCGTAAAAATTCACCATTTTGCATATTTTAATATGAAAAGGATGTGTCATGACTAGTTTTGAAAAAAGATATCTGCTCTTAAGTAGCACATCACTCTTACAATAAGGCATCACATAAGGGTATGATAAACTGCTGATGGACATGGGTCTATTAGAAACTTTGGAGGTAAGGAAATTTTCTCTTATGAATTCGTCTGGGTACTGCGAAACTCCACCAGCACTGTAATTATTCTGATACTCGGAGAGCTCTTCACACTCAGCAAAAATCTTTTATACGTATACTGGCACTGCTGTATAAGAACATCGAGGTAGACATTGATCAGATAAATGCAATTATGCATATTCTGACCCCTGGCTCCACACTTCTATGAAGACAAGTTCTGAATGCCTCCTGCAATATCTGTATAGTTCTGTGCTTTATACAATCTCTGTTACTGTCTTAGTCTTCATTGTAAAAGAGATCAGGTCAACACAATAGATTCTGTTGGACTAGCAAGCTCAGCCAGAAAAGTCAGATAAACTTGTGGGTTTTAGAAATATTCTCTGAGCAAATCTGATGATATTTAAGCACATGTTTGTACAGTACAACAGTTTTTGACATGTCTTTCATGGCTGCTGGTTATACAGAGATGTGTATGTTGGTTAGCTGGTATTCTGTATGTTGCAGTTTAATGGTTATGGGTTTTTTGATGTTGACAATAGCATCTAAGAAAATAATAATATAGAACTATTACAGAGGCAGTCTAAAGACAGTTACTGAATTTGTGGTGAAAGCACACTGTGCTGCACGCTTTTGTGAGAAATACACAGGTGGAAATCATTTTCAAATACAGTCAGACAAACTAGTAAAATATTTTTACTTTATTGAAAAAGCTATGTCTCATCTGTAAGTCCTTGGATCATTACAGTTACAGCAACACCAGCAGTCTTTATGGCATTCATTATTGCTTCATCCAAGATGCAGAGAAGGAATATACTCTATTACTGTACAGAACACAATAATAAAATATTATTCTATTATTCTAGTCTGTTATTCTAGGCTGCATGAGTAAGAAATTCAGACAAAGACAAAGTGATCACCTGAGATTGCAGAGTAAGTATGTGACAGGCAAGGAGGCAAATTGCATCTTTTGAGATCTCAAGGTACAATAATGAGTGGTCTTTCATTTATCCTCTCTGAGAGGCTTCTAGTCTGTATCCTGTGCTTACTTACTCTGTTTCAAGCCTGTTTGATGAGGTTATCAATTTCTGAATAGTAATAGACTTACTGTTAGCTGAGTGAAATCATTCAGCTGCTCACCGGGGGGCGGGAGGGGTAGACAAAAAAAAAATAAGTTCCTACACGTAGGATAAAGCTATGCTCTGAAGAGCTCTAAATACACTTAAATTATTATAGCTGTATAACTGAAGTGATAGAGCATTAACATAACTGAGTGTGGACTGATGAGCAACTAGAAAATGGAAGAAAAAGCAGAATCTCCTTAGTCCATAAGAAGACTGACAATGTTTTACAGAAGTGACCTATGCTACTATGTGAAAGAAGATGTGCAGACCAAGAAGTGTCCATATGCCACTATCAAATATGAATAAAATGGATTTAAAACTCGGCTGTCATTATAGTTTGTAAGAAAAGATGAAGTTGGTAAACTATTAAAACATAAATGCCAAGGACTGATAAATAATAGCAGAATGAATCATACAATGTTTAAGGAACTATTTAAGAGATATACAGGAGAGACACTGGTCTCCAGAAAAATGTCGCTGAAAACTGAAATAACTGAAATAGTAAACACTATTAGGGCTTTGCTGCCCTAATGAAGAAACCTACGTGTCAGATGAAGTATTGAGTGAAGTTGTGTGGATAAGCATGAGTCGCCTTGTCTTCAAAAGCTGTGAGATATTAGGCAAATTCAGGAAGCCATTTGTAATTGATGCAGTTGTATTCTGAAGGTCTAAGTGCGGTTCACAGTGTCTGGAGAATGAATAGTTAAATGATGCACATATCAACAAGCAGGACAAAGTGGAGAGTGAGAGGAAAGAGAGACTGTAAAGAATCAGCACCCTGCATTTCTTAATCTCCTCCCCACCCTCAGACCTTGCTTAGCAGCAACTAATGAAGTAAGCAACATCCATGGTGTACAGCATGAGGATATTCCAGAGTAATGACATTTGCAAGGAGAGGGATCAGGTAGCAAGCAAGAAAGCTCTCACTCATGGTATCACTTCAGAGGAATGCTTATCCCATATTGGTATGTGTGTGTGTTTATTTGGTTTAGATTGAGAAGTAAAGATCTTCCAGTGTGAGAGTGAACTAACACAGTGACTGGACTTAGGAAAGCCTCCAATAATACCACCTATTATATATAATATTATAATTATACATAAACTTGTTCTTAAAAGAGCTGTAAAAGGAAGAAAACAAGAGAACGTCTGGAAAATTTCCAAGGCCTCGGCATTCATCCGAGATGTTTTCTGGTGGTCTGCACAGACTGCCTGAAAGAGGAAAGACAACAGACAAATCCTTAGGAAAAGTCTACTGGATCTGAGGTTTTGAATTTAAGCTTTGAATTTATTGGCTTGGCCAAAAGTGCATTTGAAAAAAAAAAAAAAAAAAAAAGATTTACCTACAGTTGTAGTATTAAATATTCTTTTCTTTTCCCCAGTTTGTCTTATATTATGGCATGAAGCCCATTAGGTTCTATGTGTACGACAAACATTGTAAAATATAAACTTTAAAAATTATTAATGCAAGAAAGGAGGATTAGTTTAAAATGCAGAGGATTTTTGATTTTTTCTCTCAGCATACTTTCTCTCCACATACTTTCTTTCCAAAGTGTGACTTCATTAACTCCAAAATCATTCACAAATTCAGTACAGATGGCAGCTAATCACGCAGAGACGCTAACCAAGGCCATTCCTCTCCTGTTCTGACCCGTCTCTCACAGCCCCTCTCACTGAAATTATTCAACACTGCAGACTTTTTCATAGTTGATGAAACATAGCAAAAAGGTAAGAGAGGATGACAGCTGCCCAGTAGTCATGCTGTTCAAGAAGGACTCAGAGGAAGAAAAATCAAAGCCAGGCAGAATATTATATTATAGTTATTGCTAATCTGCATTCTGGCAATCTCTCACTGTTCTTGCCTTCTGTTTGTAACACCAATTAGTATTGCTAAGAACCATACAAAAAATCTGAATAAAACAGTGAAACAGTGTTTTCATCAATAATTTCCAAGGTGCTAATGCATTTTTAACATATATTTTGAGACTTGCAAGACCTAATTTTCATGTAACAATCCCAAAAACCTCCAATTATCCATGAATTTCAGGCTAATCTTGTTCTATCTGGGGACTTGAAACTGAAGTGCTCTAAATTTGCGAACACCTAAACATGTTGGTCATGATCCTTCTGACAGAAAAGATTTTCCTCCTTCCCCCCCCTTCCAGTGACCACTAATACTGCTCTGAACAATCATCAAATAGACCGTATTATTTTGACAGTATCTAACACAATACAACTTTCATTGGGTACCATTTTTAAGTTTTGGGGTTTGCTTTTTTTTTGTCACAGAATGGCATAGCGTACCATCTACAGACTAAATTAACTATATTTAAATATAACTATATTCTGCACTAAAAAGAAAGAGGTTTCAATATCATTTGAGCTTCATACACAATTCCGACAATAAAAAGAATTTTCTAATTTTACTGTGGTATTTACAAAACAGTGATTGGAAGATGAGAACTTACGTAAGGATTACTTTCATGACAGATGTTATCTTTTTGTTCTTACAACAATTTTTGGCCAACCAGACTTCTAAATTGGAACACTAGCTTATAGCGAATTGGCAATCGGCAAGTAATGTACAGCAGCTACAGTGCCTATCAGTGTATTATTAAAAACTAGCACCTGCTGGAGAGTTTTCATCCTTTTCACTCAAAAGAAAGGAGAAATTCTCCTTTTGGACAAAAACTAAGATTGAAAGAAAGGAAGAAAATAGTCATATAAGCAGAGCAATGGTCTGTAATTAATTTTTGAAATCATCAGGAACCAGGAATGATATAAAAAGGTCAAGATGAAAATAAAGTTGGAGGAGTACAGAAACAATTAGATTTCTTGATACATTTTATTATTACACTGGTTTCTTTCTCAGCTGAATTCTGTGAGATAATGTTAATTTCATGAAAGGCTTTGGAATCAGCATTAGAAAATTGGAGCTCTTCAGACAGTAATGGCTTTATAGCAAGTGCTACCTGCGAGGTTACTGGATAGCTGACAAAATTCTAAGTTATCCAGTTCTGGGTGCAGGTGCTTGTTTGTTTTCTTTCTATGTATGTCTGTACAAACTTTGCAGACATAGGGATACTTATTCAGCTAAGTATATAGTAGTGGGAATATCACGTGGAGATAAAAAAATGTTCTTAAGAGAAACTAAGAGAAAACTAAAAACATTCAAAACTTTGCTTTGCTTTTTAATTTATATTTTATTATTAATATTGTTCAATATTCTGTTTCAAGTAAACCCACTTCTATTCTGTTTCTCTGGTAAGTCCCCTCTGATCAGCTGTGCTTCATTTGTTCTTCTGGTGTTTTGTTGTTTTTTCTTTATCACGGTAGTCACAGATTCCTTTTACATGGCTGTTGGATATTCATAAAGTAGCAACCAATATTAACTATTTAACCAATAAAGACCAGCCCTCTATATAACATCCAGTGAGATCATTATCTTTTGCCTAACAACTCTCTACTCCAAACTGTAAATGCAAAGCTGCAAGGTGCTCTACTAGGTAGAGTCTTTGCCTGTTTACACCATGTCCTAAGTGACAATGGGTCTTGCTGTTTCACTCAAATGATTCTCCAGCTGCATCTACAAGAGCTAGAAAACAAAATGCGAATACTGTGCATGTTGTAACATTCAGCTAGCAAGCAAACAACTAAAACAGGCTGCAAGATGACTTAAAGATATTGTATCACAATAGCAAGGTATCTGTTACGGTTAAGTGAAAATATATTCATATGTCATAGGTTTATCCAATTCCTTCTTTCGTTAAACAACAAAGAGATTTAGTTAAAATTATATCTTTCAATAAATAGAGTTAGCTAGAATAACAATAATTTTCCTGACAGATTCTGGTGTAAGATTGCCTTAATCCCAGTAAAACTCCATGATTTGTATCAATATACCTTTTCTACTGTGAATTCTGTGGTTCTATATAAGTAATCATTTTATGATGCATGCAGTATTTATAAAATTTTCCAATTACCTCTCTCCTTTTTTTTAATATTTTGAATCTAAGATGAATATATTGCTATTATAATTGGAAACCAAATGTTTATATTTTAATTATAACTGGAAGTAAATTAGGAAACAAAACTTATACTTCTGTGTGAAAAATGCTTTTATTTGTATCGAATATGACTGAATAATAATTGTGCAAGAGACATACAAGACAGCTTACTGGAATTCTTTGTCAATTATTATCTAGTCTCTGTTTTCCGTTTCTTGTTAGAATTAGGGGCTGTTTCATCACAATGTGCACAGCTAATAATTTAACTTCATGTTTTTTATAAATAAAATCTTTTTTCAGACTGAAAACAAATTATCAGTGATTAATGATGTATTAATCTTCCAAGGTTACAGACTACAAAGCAATTTTATTTCTACAAAAATGTTTCAAGTGTTTTTACAGGGGTTTAATCCTACCTTGTGATGTATTATATGCAACATTTTAATATAATTTCTGAATGAGTGATTCTGTCTTAGGCAATATGTAACATTTTGCTCTACAGAATATTTTTCTGTAAGCTTACCAAAGGCCTACAAGTGAAGTCTCTCTTGTAAAGATCACAAATAAGTAACCACAAAGAGACGGCAGAAAAATAATTCTCAAATTCCAAGAGTCAACAGTGTACTTGAACAAAGTGTCTACTCAGTGATAAACAGACTTCCATCCAATCCTATCCTCATCAAGTGTAAAAATAATAATGTAAATATAACCTAGTTCCCTGAGAAAACTGCCTTGAACAAAGGTGTTCTTCTTAGGACAACAGGAATTTGGTAACTCTCCTGTATTTTCAGGCAAATCCCTTCAAATCTGCCTATGTGAAACATAAGTAGATATAAGTGGCATACAACTAAAGTATTTTACATAGAATTTCTTGATGCTATAAACTAGTAGCCTGGACAGACACACAATATTTCTGTAAAACAATTAATACTATAAAACACTCATTCAGCTATGTCAAAAAGCAAAGAAATCTCACCACTTAGACGCGTAGCAATAATAACCTAGGGTGACTCAATTCATTTCCCTATTGTACTGATTTTGGCTGGGATAAAATACATTTTCTTCACAGTAGCTGTGAAGCTACGGTGCTGTGTTTTGGATTTATGACCAAAACCGTGCTGATAACACAGGGATGTTTTAGCCTTGCTGAGCAGTGCTTATGCAGCATCAAGCTCTTTTGTGTTTCTCATGCCACCCCACGAGCAAGTAGGCTGAGGGTGCACAAGAAGCTGGGACGAGACAAAGCTGGGACAGCTGACCCCAACTGACCAAAGGGATATCCCACATCATACAACGTTGTGCTCAGCCAAAAAAGGTGGGGAAAGAAGGAGGAACGGGCAACTTCGGAGTTACGGCATTTGTCTCCCCAACTAACCATTAGGTGTAATGGAGCACTGCTTTCCTGGTGATAGCTGAACATCTGCCTGCAGGTGGGAAGCAATGAATGAATTCCCTGTTTTGCTTTGCTTGTGAGCACAACTGTTGCTTTCCCTATTAAGCAGTCTTTATGAGTTTTCTCACTTTTATCCTTCCTTTTGTTTCCCCCATCCCACTGCAGGGGGAGCGAGGGAGTAGCTCTATAGTGTTTAGCTGCCCACCACGGTTAACCCACAACATCCGTCCACTTTTTTTCCTCACAGAACTCTTTCTTAAATAATCTTTCAGGACAACAAGCACCATATGACCTGTACATTTTTACTAACAGATTCCTTCAGATCATTTGAAGAGAGGGAATCATTATAGAAGATCACAGAACTATTTTTAATAGACTGTACTTATGACTCTGGGGTTGCAAAGTCATCAGGAAAACCTGAATCTCATGTCTTCTACTAACACTGCCATCTAAATGCTGGCTAGGAAATAAATCTGCAAACATACAGATGGCAGAACACACATACAGATACAATATACTCAGATACCTTCTGCAAAAAAATGTTCTAGAAAGTGTCAGTATAGGAAATGTAGACCATGTGTGATCAAAATCACACCTGGAAAAGAAAATCCATTTCCATCTAAATCACAGAATCACAGAATGGTAGGGGTTGGAAGGGACCTCTGTGGGTCATCTAGTCCAACCCTCCTGCCAAAGCAGGGTCACCTACAGCAGGCTGCACAGGACCTTGTCCAGGCGGGTCTTGAATATCTCCAGAGAAGGAGA
>Ga0181612_129194_pt1 | contig 10526 bp, 3 predicted proteins | sample HoacroProtozoa21_FD_119630 | JGI IMG/M metagenome (GOLD analysis project Ga0181612, IMG submission 119630) | Hoatzin crop microbial communities from Cojedes, Venezuel. Combined Assembly of Gp0051906, Gp0051904, Gp0051908
CAGGTGCAGGACCCTGCACTTGCCCTTGTTGAACCTCATCAGGTTCCTCTCTGCCCAGCTCTCCAGCCTATCCAGGTCACGCTGAATGGCAGCACAGCCTTCTGGTGTATCTACCACACCTCCCAGTTTGGTGTCGTCAGCAAATATGTCACAAAAAAGTTTATCAATGCCTTGTTGCAAGGTTATTAAGACAGATAGAAAGGGATCAAAATCCATAAACGTTCAAAGAGCAGGGAAAATCAAGGAAGGATCAGGTATTGCCTTTACTATAATTATTTTTAGACAGAAAGTAATACGTAGTAAGCTATGCACACAAAGGAAAAAAAGCATAAATAAAATGCCAAATCATATTCTTTCTACACAGGATTAATAAGCAAACAGTGTGGAGTAAAGTACAGTGCAAACATTATGTACAGAGTTCCAAAGTAATACATCTCTGAGAAACACAAAGTATGCATCTCAGCAAGTCACTACAGAAGAACTTAAGAGTATTTTATTTCCCCAGGATCTTCGCAATTTTTCTTCTTATCTCCACTAAAGACTGATAAAATTCAGTTTTCTGACCAACTCTTCTGGTGACAGAAACAATAGATGCCTCCTTTGGAATTGCAAGGATATTTTAACTAAGCTCCCCACGCTGAGAATGCACAATCTTAGCTCTCTTTTTTTAGAAATTCTAACTTGATCAAAAGGTTACTAAATGCTTAAAGATTTGTGTAATATACAGAGTATGAACAGCATCACAAAATAGTATCATGGTCTGTAACCCCTCCTGACTTTTAGTTTAAATTTGCCGTAGTGGCCAAACATGCTGGTGCCATCAACTGGTTCCACTATGGTTGTTGCAGCTTAGATAAAACCACCTTCAGAGCCCTGCCAAAAGAAATGAGTCTCACTCCCTGTGCCATGCTTCTCACAGTGTTTCTGCACCAATGGTAATGAAGTTCTTTGTTGATACAGACAGTAAAGGTGATGTAACAACTTAGAAGTTGGAAAGGTACTATTTGAATAACATGGGAGCCCTTTATAAAGCATTGAAGCCTTTTCCTTCTAAAATAACTGAAACCCAGCAGAGCAGTAGTGTGCATCCTATATTTAGGGAATTATAAAACTCATCATAGCTATTTGAAGACCAATGTGCTTTTGTTATTTTGTCCTGCTTTTAACAGCAGGTGGAGAGCAATAAGGGTAGGATCCTAAAGTGGAAGAAAATATTGTGAAATATATCCATCCCAACGGTATAGGAAAAGTGAAATTAAAATTAAAATTTATTCAAGGCATATGCCTGAGTAGTAAAAGCAGAGAATATGATCATGTGAAATACTGATGTGAGTTAATTTATTTCAGTGCAAATATGAAAGCTAAAGACTGCTGTTTTCACAAACACAGCTCCTGAACAGACTGTGACAATAAGACCCCGTTCTCACCCAGAACGTCCCAATTACTTGTCAGAAGAAACAGCATCAGACAAGTCAAATCAGATCCTAATTTTTCTGCAAGAAATAAATATAAGGAAAGACATTCAGGCAAGGGGTCTGTGCTGTATCTGCAGATAAAGATGACCTACAAATACAGTATCACAAAGTGCCTAATGGTCTATAAAAATGCAGTACTTGTTACAATTAATTAGACAATAGGCACGCTGTCTACTGGAAGTAATGTAATACATTCAGTTGGACTGTTATAACCTAAGGTACAAAGTTGCATCCATATGAAAAACCAGTCACACAGGACACACTGAACCATTTAATTTTCACCAGGAAACAGCAGCCTAATAAAAGACAAGCAAGACTAGCTTGTAGTAACCTGGAACACTAACATCTCTCTGCACTGCTTGTTGGAGTTAACACCAAACATGCTACAGTAAGGTATGTGAACTAATTCTTTAGCTCAAGATCTGCAGAAGATTGATTGTATCAGCGGACAATCATATTCACAGACAGTAATTTAGGATAGGTTCAGTGAACCCCTACAATCAGGAAACTCTGTTTATAGACAGAAACTACACTGTTCCAGGTAGACAGCTGATACTGTCATGATGTTAACTCAAGGAGATCTTAAAACTCAGCTCTCAGATGTAAGTCATAGCTCGTCTTATACTGTGGGCAGAAGTTCTGATTATTTAGACATAATATTCTACACTAAATTGATAGTAGTAGTTAGAATACATCAGTGAAATAGTGTCCCTCTGATTAAGCCACGTGCATGCTTACTGGGTATTCCCATCACTTGTCGTAGTTATAAAAATCCCAGCAGAGCAGCAGTCAGTAGGTATAGTTAGATCTCATACAGGTTATAGATGAATAATTATACAAACCGTGAAAACTATCATAAAAATTGGTGTAGTTCTATTCGAAATAACTATTCCTTAGTCTATAGAGTATTTCAAAGGAGCAGTGGCAAAGGGGTATAACACTCTCTGCTAAATTAAGTAGCTTAAATTTTTAAAAACTGACACGACAGGTTGTTGTCAGGACACATACACTGATGCTTTTTGAAAAAATTCTCAACCTACCTCTATTAGTTTACCATGTTTTAGAACACATCACTCAGCATTAGTCATTTTATGTTGCTTGGGAATTCTGTGACCCAGTTATTCAGGAAGGCTACAACAGGTGTATGGCGATTTGTACCCAGTGTGGGTATAATGCATTCTATTCCCCAATCTTTATGTCAGTTCCTGTCTTTGTTTATCTTGAAAGTTATCTTCAGCCTCCCCAGTCACATTTTAGCCTCTGAGAACCTGCATGACCTGTAACAGTGAAAATTTCTCCACTATCTTAATAAAGAAAATCTTTACCTCTTTTTCTTGACCAGCCCATCAATCTACTCTGAGTTTCACAATTCCCACCAGTCCCTAGAGCGTGTCCTCTGAGATATCTAAATCTCCATGGCTCATTAAGTCCTTGATTCCTCTATTAAGACTGCCAACATGTACCATCTATTATTTTATTTCAAATTCTCATACTTTCTTAACCTTATAGGCTACTTCAGCAACTGTATCTTACACAGGTAAATACTACTCATCTCTGTAATTCCATTCCAGCCAATTGAACAGATCCTTAAATACCGTTAAAAAGTTGCTCCACAGTCTGGGGAGCTATATCAGTTTACATGGGCTGAAAATCTAGTCAATATCACTGCCTGCACAAAGTCTACCTATGAGTAAGCATGCATGACTTACTGTTGTTTTAATACAGTTGTGCATTCTTAATCACTTTAATCATTCATTTACATTAAACTACAAAAGGCATTCAAATTCACAGACCTGTCTACAAGTTTTGCATCAGTTTTATTTCTCTTTTATCAGATTTTTTAGATATGGTGAAGAATGGCCTCAATTGTAGGTCAATGTGATAAAGCATAAAGATTTTTTATAGGTTTTGTTGAAAAGTTGCCTTTTTTATTAATAGCAAAGTATAGTGAGTTGGTTTGATAAGGCAAAAGGTATCAAAATCATATCTTTAACTTTCACAAAATTTGTATTTGAAATGGGTCACAGAATGATAATACACCATTCCCATCATATAAACGCTTACATGAAGTAAATGGTTATATTTGCCAGTTACACCTGCGGAGTAAACCCTCATTCTTATTTTGTTTCTAATTTAGAACTCAGTTCTAGGAAAAACCAAAACCAGCTGCAGGCAACAGAAGAAAACAGAATTTCACAGGAATTGTGGTCCCTTTTACATCCCTTAAAATGCCCTCAATAACCCATATCAAACTTAAAATACCTTGTCCAAAAGTTTCCAAACTTTACAAATTACAATTTACCCGTAGAAGACATTGAGAGAAATAAGAGTGTCTATTTTGCAGAGGCTCCCCCAGCAAGGATTCTTTTTGGTGAAAGCGCATAGAAGAGCTATGCTAAGATGAAAGCAGACAAGCTAAAACAAAAAAACAAAACCCAGCTTTTCCCTGCCTGAAGAAAATTCTGTCCTGATTCTAATTCTGGCAGTTGCTTTAACCCTGATGTGTGTGAGACTAAGCAAGTATCTGAAATATTTTTATAACCATTAAACTTTTATAACCATTAAAGCAAGAAGCTAATTGTGGTTTGTCTGTGGTGTTCCAGAATGCACTAAACAAACTATGCACCAAGGAACAGATTATGCCTTCTGCTCCCACGTTTAATATCATCACTGGTAGTAAGCATTACTTCAGGCAAGTGAAATGTTCATTTATCTAGAGATTGGAACATCTCCATTTAGGGTATATGTTCTTTCCAAGATCATACTGCCCAAAGGAATCATAGAAAAAAATGTATTTGTGCCCTATTGTGTCAAGGTTAATTACTGGAGGGCTGGAAGGAAAAGGACAATCAGAATGATTATATCTTACATCAAACTCAAAATTCGCCAATGTTTAATGAATTATCTCAGAGGAATTCCTCCTCCTGTACAAACTGTTACACAAAAGTTTGCCATTTGCAATAGATTTTCAGTCCTGTAGCTCTCATCAATAGCCTACAGTCAGAAAAAAATATATTTCTTGAAGGATGCAATGAACAATTTTACATGATATAAAAATGCTGAGATCATGTGCAATGAAGTTCTAATCTGTGAGCCCAGTAACAGCAACAAAACATGTTCAAAGCTACTTGTAATTTAATATGAGCTATCTCTTAAGCTTATCTGTTTAGGATAACCAAAACTGAAGTGAAGGACTGCATGCAATAAAATACAATTCTGACAACCTGCTGGCAGAAAGATCCTCATCCTGTTGTTCAGCTCTCTGCATTAACTCCTATAGAAATCAGAATCACACCAACGGGCCTGTTAAATGTCTTTCTGGATCTTCAGCTCAACTGGCAACTGAGCAACTACCTTCTGTTATAGATCTCTCCATTGCTACATTCCAGGTCACATTTTTGCCTTTGAAGTTTCCTAACAGACAATGACTATTTCAGCAGTTTCCTTTTTAAGTTTCTACAAAATGGAATGAAAATTTGGGCAGCAAAACCCACATAGTTTATGAAAAGAAGCATAATCAATTAAATATGTTCACTTACCATCCCAACAAAACAGATTTTCTGTAGTGGGGTTTTCAAATAGTTGACTATGTACATTCATTACTTCTGTAGCAATAAAAATTGTCAAATACTCCATAGATGTTTCTAATAATAACCAGTGGAATTCTCAACTATGTATCAAAACTCTTTCTGCTGAAATTGATTGAAAATATAGAAAAGGGTGAGAAGAAACTCATGCCACTAAGAAATGCCTCAACAGTTTGAAGATGCATTGCTGCCATGGTGATGGCTTGCACAGGGAAAAGTATTAGGAAGAAAATATAGACAGACAACAAGACTTCCGTTTGACCTAAATATCTGCTTATACAATTGGGTAAGTTCATGTACTTCCGGGTAAGAGGAATATCATTCAGTATTTCTGTATCTACTTCTGTAAGTGCAGGCATTCTTACTCATAAAATCCAACTGCATAGATAGCCCAAGCAAAATTTTTGTCCCCCAAAATCAGCATGGTAGTCTAGGTGATGTGGGTCTCCACAAATTCCTTGTACAGGAGTGAAGACACAAGAATTCAATAAGGATCATTTTGTAAGAGTTTTCAACATGTATCTCTTGGTAAAAGGTCTTTACAAGTGTTTAATAAGATCAGTTATTGACATATTAATAATTGTGCTTTTAAGAGCAATGGAACTTAAACAAGGTTTGTCCTCCATCTGAAACACAACTGCATTTGTGTTCTGTTGCAACAGAAGCTAATGTGCTTTTTATCACTTGATCATATTCAGGTCAAATCACGGTGCCAGTGTGCTCATATACGTGTTCTTTCACCACTGTGTTCAGCCTCCCTGTATGCTGGTATAGAGCCAGCAAAGGGGAACCCACAGTCCCTGGATTCCAGACATGCTGAAACATCAGCCTAGTAAATCTACCCTTGCTGCATGCAGGTTAGGCAAGCACAATGGGAAAAGTATGAATATGTATGTCACTTTGATATTGTGTTTAACCTGTAATCTAGGGATGTGCATATACGTTTGATCCACAAGTTTGATGCCTTCCTGTTCAAATAGTTAATGAAGATTACATATCCTATAAATCCAATTAGAGCTTTATTAATTAGTGGTTATTATTCTACATCTCCTCTTTCCAATTCAACCAAGTGTTCCTTGTGATATTTTGCCTGTGTACTGTTATAAACTAAAACAGATATGTGAGAAACAGAACAATAAATGAAATTTTATGTTAAGCATATACACACGTAGAACTCCTACTACACCTGCGATGGGAAGGCCGTATTGCTGACAGGTTTTTCTTCTTTTTTACATGAAATGGCCCTGTGCATTTAGATGACTAAGAACGAAGGGGCAAAAACACCCATTTATTTTGTTGCATTTACCTGCTTTACCAATGGCATCAGAAGTCGTGTAAACGACCAGTCTTTATCTGGATGTTGCAAAATAATTTCACATGACAGTGTTTTGTGACAAGGACAAAGAACAAAGCATTTTTTACCCCTCTTTTTTCTTGACATTTAGAGGACAAAAGGAAGTCAGAAATTTTTACACTTTAGGATGGAAATAATGATAACTTCAGCTGCTTTGAAGGAATACTTAAAAATATTTTGCATTTGCATCATAAATTGTGTTATTGAAAGCTAAGCTTCAAACTTTAGCAGCTGATGTTTATGCTCCCAGTAACATTTGCAACGAAATTAGCAGGCTTATATTCTAAGTAAAGTTACTGAGAAAGCAATATGCCTGAAAGTGTCAAAACCAGAACTACTAAATTGGGTTTCACTGGATACCTGGAACAGGGTGTTATTTTTTTTACTATACACTGTGACTTAGATCCAATGCCAGAACCCTCTTTTTCTGTTTGTCACTGGCATAATTTCCATTTATAGGTTCAATACTCCATTTTTAGTGGAGTAAGCATGAAACCTCCAATAGAAATGTTACTGATTGGGATTGCAGGATAATAGGTGATACTCAACATTTTTAATGTTTTTCCAGTCATATGCGCATCCCTGCAGAAATGGACAGGTAAAGGAAAGCACAAGAAATAAATGGAAGAAGTTGACTCTTATTTACAGGGCAGTCAATTCTATTTTCATTGATACTGAATTGGATTTGGGGAGGTAAAACAGGATATCAATCTGAGTAATGTTTAAGCTTTAATCTTGCACACAGTTTTCTTCGCTTGCAGTTGTGCAGCTGGAAAAATTCTGTATATTAGTAAATCCAGATAATAAAGCAATGCCATACTTACCCAAACACTATGGGAATGCATGCAGAGAAGAAACACAGCTGTATTTTAACGAAAGAAGCTGTACTGTCTAGTCATTTTTATAGCCTTGTTGCCTGTAACTCCCATGCAGTTTCAAGTCTTTTTAGTGCTTCCATGTGTTTGCAAGCAGGGATATGTTCAAATGAACACATAGGAGGTAAAGAAGTAAATGAAAATTATATTTTAAGTTTTTATTAAATTTTATATTTTTTTCCTGAATAAAATAGTTTTGAAAATCTACCTTAATTTTACCTTGAAAATCTGAGAGTATCTGGAGCTAAATACAATTTTCAGCTGAAACCTGAAATTTCATTAATGGCATAACAACATTGACTACATTATTTAACCAATGTCCTTTCAATAAAGTTAGCAAATGTGTATGCACATATGTAGACCATACGCATATTATTTACATAAAAAATATGTTCAAACTCAAAATCAATATAAACTATAGTAGTTCCCCACCACCTGAATTGCAACTGTCATTTCAAACTTATTAAGTTCATTTGAAATTGCATTCATTGATATTCTCCATTACTTGAAAGTCTTCAGAGCATTTGAAGTCTGCAATCTTGCTATTCTGAACTATGTCTGATATAATTTAAAAATGACTTATCATCATAAGGAAAAAAAATTTAATGTCTATTGTCACAGCATTATTTTTTCAGCTGGTGTGAAAAGACATTGAACGGCAGGGCCAAGAGGGAATTGTACATCTAGAAACAAAGACAGTAACATTCATTAAAGGATTCAGAATGCTAGCCAACTCATTTTCAACTGTTTCATGCTTAATCTATTCAGCAGGTAACGGTATTTAGTAATATTAATATTGGCGTTTTACAGCCAGCTCTATAGCAAGATTGACTTTTTTTTAGTTCTGTTGTTTGAAAACAATTCAAATAGGCTGGGTAAATAAGAAATACTACTGAGTACTTTCAAGCTCTAAAGAGTCAGATTCTGCTGTGTTTACACATTTTCAAGTAATACTTCATACACATTTCATTGATTCCTGTGGTGGCCTTTGTAGATCAAAGCAACAAAGGCAGCAGAAATAGGCCATAACCTTTTGTCACATTCTAGTCTACTTTCAATGATATGAAGTAATTCAACAGACTTATAACAGCATTACCGAGCATGGAATTATTTCGCATTTATCTGCCATCTGCACTTCAAGCTTAAATACCAAAGATTACTCGTTAAGAAACACCCGAAACAAACATGCTTTACTACTGAGGTAAATATCTTCAATGAAGAACATCTGTCTGATTTTCATTCAGCACGATATTTTTTTTTATATTTGTAGATCATATTTGTGATTACTATACAAGAGATAGTGTAAAACTTATTTTTAAATGGAATTATATCAGGCTGTAATTATACACTTATATCTATTTTATATTATTTAAAATACATTGCTATTTATTTGTTTATGAATTACATTTAATTACAGTGTTTTCATCTAAAAATGACACTTCTACCTCAGCTTTATACCCATTAGAATTCACACTGTGATCTCATTGAGGGATTTTAATTCCTACAAGATAATTCACAGACACATACATGAACTGGCAGTAAAAATACTAAATTGATCTTTCATAATTGTGGAAGGAGCTATATATAGCTCATTCTATTGTGGGCATATGTTGTGCCTCCAGGAGGATCTGATTAGATGAGATACTTGGAACAATTCCAAGAAACAACAAATTGAGATAATGAGTGCACTGAGTAACTAAAGCCTTGCAGATGTTTATGGACATGCTTAACTTCATGCACACCACTAATCCGATTTAAATCAGAGCATGCCTTTGCATAGACAACATAGAGTTAGATGTTAAACTAGATATTTATATTGCTTATCAGCAGAGTATCTGTGCACTCTAGAGTCCTTACAAGTTTTACCTATTTACCAGCCCTCTGAGATAGAAATTAATGTGCTCATTTTAAACAGAATACAGTATGTAGAAGTCTGTGGCTGAACCAGATAATGAACTCAAATCTCACAAGTCCCCTTAAACTAGTCTATATTCTAGATTCTCCTTGCTAAATTAGAGCTCACAAAATATTCCCAAGTCATACACAAAGGGACATTGTAGTTTGTCAAATTTTGTTAAAACATTGCTAACAATTTGTTCTTTTTTTGCTATGTTGAAATGATCCCAGTAATTATCCATTATAAATTCATACCTTGAATCTTTCGCTACCCACTCTGCCACCTGCTTACAAACAAGCTGCAAGAAGCTACTCCTTATCTCCTCTCTCAGATGAATACTATCTGAAATAGGACAAATGAATGGAACAAATAGACAGGAGAACATTGCCATAGACATTCCCCAAGTGAAGTCACTCTTATTTATTTCCATAAATGATCAACTACAGTTGCAGATGAATGACCATTTGCAACCATAGTTCTATGTCAATAGTGTCTATGTCCCTTCAATGTCTAAAATAAAGCTATATGTCAATATCTTCTATGTCAACACAGAAGCATATCTGGAAGCAAATTAAAATAAAACCTCTCATTGTTAATATTAAACATTATATTTTTAAAAGACAAGTTTCAGAGGAGGCACAAATCATTATATTTTTATTACATCAGTGGAAACCTAGCAAGTGTGATTTAGAATGACATTTCTGCTGAAAGCAATTATTTTTCAGTTTGGTCTGCAAAAAATTGTGCCCATGAATTATCTGACACTGTGAGAGACAGTATGCTTGAATAGATGTTCTACTGCATTTTGTCTATGATAGCACATCCAAGATTCCTAATTCTGAAGTTTTATTTTGTTTTGTTTCATTTAAACCTTTTTGTATGTGGCTAAGACAAAACACAATGTGGTTGACGCCTACTAATTTTAAATAATTTTAGAAAATCTTCATATATTCCAATTCTAACCACAGGTCTCCAGGAGAAATAACAACTTCTGACACTAGAAGTTAGTGGGTTAACAGGCGACTCAAGAACAGAACTTCTAATTTGTGTGTAATGTTAATCCCAGTACGTGTTTACCAACTGTAAAAAAAATAACTTACCTAAAGGCACTGGAAGATGGATTTAGTTATATATTTTAACATCTTGACACTCAGATGAAAAATGATCTTATCGCTTCAAAAATTAAGTTCAAAAATTAAGTTGGGTAATGATCGTAGAAAACCTTCATGCAAGTCCAGCTGGAAAGACAGAAAGACAGACAGACAGACAGACAGACAGACAGACAGACAGACAGACAGACAGAAAGAAAGAAAGAAAGAAAGAAAGAAAGAAAGAAAG
>Ga0181612_131402_pt1 | contig 10526 bp, 3 predicted proteins | sample HoacroProtozoa21_FD_119630 | JGI IMG/M metagenome (GOLD analysis project Ga0181612, IMG submission 119630) | Hoatzin crop microbial communities from Cojedes, Venezuel. Combined Assembly of Gp0051906, Gp0051904, Gp0051908
ACTCACTAACACTTACCTGGCAGGTATTAAGAATATGCACTGAATGTTTCTTATATATCCTTCACAAATCCTTTCCTTTGCATACTGCTTATACAAAATACAGAGCAGTAACTGATGAGGAAAAATGGGTGATGAGGGGCAAAGTAATTAAAGCTTTTCTGTAATTAAAAACTATGCATTTTCTTCAGGATGTTTGAGTAATATCTACAACTACACTACGAGTAACAAAGAAAATTAATAATTTTAACAATGTAATGAAGTGCTGGAATAAAGCAAGATTTTTTGATTCCACTGTTTCAATTTTAACAGAATTCCTATGTTTGTGTTTCAGGAGTTGAGTGATTTCATTTCCTAAACATTTTATGTTTCTTGAAGATCAATTACATTCCACACAAGAATGAGCCTGCTAAGCAGAAATGTGTGGAATTCCTAGAATTTAAACACTCAGAAAAATTCCTCAAATCCAAGAGATTGTCAAGATTTTTGTCCACCCTTTTTTCTGCCTGCTGCATCCACCTGTGTAGATTTTTTTCTGCTCCAACATTACATTTTCCTCACTGCCTTCTCCTGTAGACCTGTTAAGATACAGGTTCTATAACCTGACTCTTGAAAGAAGTCATCTCCTTGTTTTTTTTTTTTTTGTTTAATACAATGAATTTAGCAGTAGGGAGGACAGGAGGAAGAGACTGACAATTCTTCATTAGGCAGCAAAAGATAAATCTCCAATAATGTTGCCATGTTCCTGTTGGCCCTGCCCTGGAGTGTTTTCTTTCATTATTAAATTCTGAGGAAAGTAAGCAACTCACCTCAGCTACTGCCTTTCTACTAATATCCACCAGCGTTTCTGAAGAGTTCAGCCAGAAGATTCCTGAAGTTCTGTTAGGCTTGTGTGCTAAGAGAAGGGGCACTGAACCATAAATGCCTATTTTGTCATGTATCTTGTGGCCAAAAATATCCAAATTATAAAGCCGGTAGGCATCACCATCACTAGGACAAACAGACAGATGTGTTTGTTATATTTAAGCATCCTGCACTAGGCCAATTTTAGCTCTATTGCCATCCCACTAAACTCAGCGAACACTCAGTAAACGCTCTGTATTATGGTCTTTTGTTTAGCATCCTGAGCTGAAATGTGGATAGCTTAGATTACTGCTTCTTTGCTTTGGTCCTAACTATCTGAATCAAATGACACTTTTTGCTGCCAGCGAGACCACTGCTTATTTGCTCTAAGTCCTAAAATATGAATTCTGAACTCTCCCATCCTCCCATGAAGTTGCTCTTATAAGAGTTCTGCTTAAACATGACCAATCCTGCAATTCTGAAAAAAAACTCCATGGAAAATTGAGAGAGAACAGAAGGCATCATGCATGAAACTGCAGAGAGGAAAGGGAAAGCAGAACAACTTGCTCCATGTGGACAGGGTTATGACTCAGCTTGCTGTATTGATAAATTAAAATATACACTACACAATATGCATATCTCAAGCTGTTGTCAGCATTAAATTAGTAAGACAATGTTACAGCTCTTCTCTATGAAAACAATACTGTTTTCACTAGCAATCTGTCACATTTACCTGGTATTTTTGAGAAGAAGTGCTTCTGCGTGTTGTGGTATTCCATAAACATGTTCAAATCCATGTAAAGAGAAGTCCATGCCTACAGAACTAGGACCTGTGGGAATAACATTAAAAGAGAAGAGCAGAGAATTCTATTCTCAGGCTTAGCTGAAAGCAACAGAGCAGCGCAACCTAACTGGAAAAAAAAAAAAAAAAGCACATTTTAACAATCAGCTCTTTCACACTTGCTTTCAACTTTACTTTCATTACTAGTTATGTACTATAGAGGTGATGTTTTAAACAGATTTTATTGTATTTATTCTGGTTTTGGTCTACTTAGAAGATAAAATGGATCACTTCAATAGAAAAAAAATACATGCAATAGTGGGTCACTTCTTTACTCTAGTGAAACTGCTTACAATTATCTCCTGTTTCTATCCCAGTACCTACAAGACAAGCTTGGCAGTGCAGTGGTACAGCAGAGTGGACCTTAGAGTCAGAGTTGCCTGTATTCTACTGCTCTTCTCTTCAGCCTCGGCCAAGGCAGTAGCATGCACAACAGCCTCTGCTAGTGATAGTGTCTTGTCACATTACTGAATCCAGAGCAACTTTTGGCAGGTGTCCAGAGATCCTGTAGACTGACAAGCAGTGGCTTCAGGATCAGAACCAGACCATACGGATTTTGCTCCTCCAGCACAGAGGAACAGAGAAAATATGATACTGGCCTAATACATCAGATACAGCATGAACAAGGGCAACAGCTTCCTGCCCCTCGGTGTCTTGGCTGTGAACTGAAGAAGCCCCTGTCACCAAAAGAAAGCTCTTTCAGACTTCCCCCTCCCTACTGCAGCTGCTGGGTAGTGCTGGTTGCTATAAAAGTGTGCATGATAGTGTTAATGAACAAAGCTAACTAACTGAATTAATGCAGAATATAACTGGACGGACAGCAGATGGTCATAAATTTTGGTAATTAATAATTTAACTGTATTTGAGCTACTGACCTAGAGGTTTCTATAACCTTCTTCTCCCTCAAGACTGCTCAGTATTTCCTTTTTTAGTCACCCACTTAAAAAGAGTTTTTCTGCTACAATTACTAATGCTTAGATATCATGATTTCTGATATGTTGTGAGAATAAACTGCAAGTCAAATCAATGTTATGTGCTGATACTAAAAGAGAACAAAAGGAAAATCCAAAGGAAATAATGCATTATATACCAGTCAGCCAATGCAGATAGCGTTATGCTGTGTCAGAAACAGTACACAGTGAGCTGACGAAATGGGTCACATTTAACATGTTCTCTCCTGAACAGAAATCTAATGAGTATTTCCAGTACTTTTGTCAAATTAGTTACCCATCATGGATACCTGATAGGCAAGTTAAAAGAAGGAGCAAGCAAGACACTGATAAACACTAAACGGCTAAACAGAAAGCAGACAGAAATATGAATGAACACAGGTATACACAAAGCAGTAAAGCTGTTTTCAGAGCTAGATTGAGACTTACCATGAGCTTTGATGTCTAAGAAGCTACAAAATTTCTCTTGCCAGAGACCTAGGTCCTCTTGTTTCTCCTGCATAAACAGAAATAGCTAAGCCTAGCAAATGCAACTGCTCACACAATGTATTTCTAAGAAAAATACATTTATTCACATGAGATTTGTACATTGTTAACTGCTGGGGATTTTTTGCCAAGTACGGTTAATATAAATAAATCCAAATCACAATTCAGATCCTGCTGCAGGAATTTACACTGAAGAACTGACATGCTAGTGGAGCATACATGCACTCTGCTACAGCATAAAAGTCATACCTGAGGTCTTGGATAGAATCATAGCACGACAGAATAGGACAGGTTGGAAGGGATCTCAAATGATCATCTGGTCCAATCTTTCATGGGAAAGGAAGCCTAGATGAGATTATCTAGCACCCTGTCCAATTGCATCTTGAAAACCCCCAGTGATGGGGACTCTACCATGTCCCTGGGGAGGTTGTTCCAGTGAATGACTGTTCCCACGGTAAAAAATGTCTTTCTTCCAGATGTTGAACATGATTATGAAATGCAAAGATTGCACGGATGGAACCAAACAGGAAAACCTATGCAAACAGAAACCAGCCCACTCCCCTAAACAGTAACGTTCAGACAACAAAAAACCTCTCCAGACTCTCCAGAGTCCTGTGTGGGTAACTCACACATTTAGCCTCCTTCAAATTTTGAGCCTTGTGCCCTGCCATTCACTGTCCTAAAATTTACACTTTTTTCAGCGTCTTTCCCGGTTTTCTTTTCTACATTCATTCCAGAATAAGCAGATGTGGCCTCTTGCAGCTGCATGAATCCCCGAAAGCAAGCAGGCTCCCTGGCAGAACCCAGAGTTCAGACACAAGTGTGCTGAAGGCAGCACATCTCCTGCCGTTTATAACAGGATGGAGGGGTAAGCAGCCATCTGCTCCACAGGAGGCTAAAATTATACCATGAACATTAACTCAGCCTCCTGAGAAAACTCGTATGTGCCTGTATGCACTGTCAGGACCTGGTCTTTTTTCAGAGAGAATCTTACTTCTGTACTAAGCATGAAAGTATGTGGAGCCATATTTTTGGACTGTTATAAAACAGGTCTTGTTCTTTTGAAGTTATCTTTGCAATGAACAGGGAATTTGAAAATGACCAAATATCACAACAAAACTCCCTGTTACACATCTAGTCCAAATCAAATGAGAGAACAAAAGAGAAAGAAATTCTAAATAAAAAAAAAGGCTGTGGAAAAAAAATTTTTGAGCCAGATCTACCTGACTGATGAACCTTTATTCAACTATGAATCTGCAAAGTATCTAAATATGAAATACCACGTTCTTTTTGAATTTCACTGGAAAGTGGTTAGACTATGTTTGTAAACATAGTACCAGAAGAAATCATGAACATGTGATTCTAGTTAATCAATTCTCTTTTCTGCAAAACATTCATGCTGGAATCGGAGTAAGTATGGGTTACCTTAGAGGAATCACTTGCTGCCTCCTCCTTGTCTTCTGCTGTAGGTTTTCTAGTGAAAACAAATACATAGAAATAATCAGTTTATTGTTAACGTAAGGAAGGATTTCAAACAGAAAATCCATACAGCATTATGCATGGCCTTATACATTATGTAAGAATTTTGGTGCTTGACTATTCTGAAAACTGATGTCATAGTTGAGAGCTCTAACTGGCAAATAATTTTAATATGCAATGTCTTAAAATAACCTTCACTCCATATTTGAGTTAGGTTGGCTCCCTGGCCTTTCACATTTATTTCTATCTGTGCCAGTGTTTTACCCGCCCAGAAAATCCTAACTTCATTGTTATTCTTTGTCAAGGGCTCTCTGTTAATCACAATTTTTGAAATAAGGCTCCCTAGGAGAGACGCTTGCTATGCTCTTTACCTAGTCATGACACGTCTTGCACTGTGGTTTCTCACCCTTTCAGCAGTTTGCAGTGGAATTGACCTATAAAGTCTTGCAGATATATGGCACATTGTAAGTTGAACAAAACTTACTTCAAGAGCTTACATGGTGAATAAAACTGACCTAAACAGTAAATCCAGTCATAAAAGGAGATGAAATTCATAACCTCATTGTACTACCATCACTCATTCCCAAGAAAGGGGTATGAGGATACTTTAGCGTTTTATAGAATTGGCCATTAAATGAGGTTAGCATTTTGCGCATGGCTGCTGCAAGGGTTTAAAACAGTCTGCAGTTAATTGATCTAGAATTTATTTGTTAAAACTTTACCATTGTACTTACTAGTATGAAGTAAAAGAGAAGACAGATTTCAATACATAAGAGCTTCTATCACAGAAACTGCAATTCCATAGAATTGTTTATCGTTAGCTACAGCACAATCAGTACATACTATAATGCAATAGACAGATACTGTACCTGTCACGGGGAGGTGGTTGTAGGTGCTCAAAACATAACAACCCACTGGAATTCATACCCACAACAGCCTCTCCCTTGGCCTGTAGCTCAATCTGGAAGGGGTTTGCTGTGACTTGAAATTTGTAGTCCTCATTAACACTTGACAGCACCAAAACACCTGCCTCCTTCTGGGATATGAAGAGTCTGCCAAATGAAAAGTGACAACAGCTTTACATCAATCAGCAGCATGTGAAATCCACTGTAACTAAATAATGATTTGAAACAAAAGATGGGCTGAGAATATCCGCACACATTATAAACACCTCAAGGCTAATGTTCACATGCTATGTTCAGGGTTCACTGCACAGTGCAACAGGTGGCTACTGAGCTGCCATGAAAACTACCCATAGTTTGCATTCCTTTCACATTAACAGGTAATGCCTTAGGTAAAAATGATGCATCATAATAAGCAGGCTATTTTCTGATTGGGTCAAACAGCCTCAAGTTTCTTATGTATATGACAAAACTTTCTCCTATGTATTTAACATGAATTTTTGAAAGTAATCACATGCATTTCTTATTTTCTCTTCCTGTAACAACTTTGTATTTTGGAGAGACAACTGTAGTGTAGCAAAAATGACAGAGAAAAGAAAACATTCTTGCAGATGAAGCTGTATAAGTTAGTAAGGTGCTAAATCGTCTTCCCATCACTTACCTCTGGGTAGTAGGTTCCTTTATAAGAACATCAGGAACTTTGTATCTTGCTCTGAGAGGAGCTGCCTCATCAATTTTAAGCCTGAAAATATTGCCTTCTACTTCAGAAACTTCTACCTGTAGAAGAACCTGGGAGCAAACAAACAGATAAACTGGTAGTGATAACAAATACCAACATACTTTTCAACTCAACATCACCAAACACTTATTGTCTGGAAAAAAACATGCCTGCTTTCTGACTTAATGTTCTTTAGCACTGCTGAGCAACAGTCATCATCCATCTGAATTTATGCCAGCTAACTCTACTTCTCCCCTTTGAAGAAGCATCCTCTTTACCTCCATGTCTAGTGTTTTGCAGCTCTCCACACAAGCAGCACGGAAGACAGGGGTAATACACAATAATCTTGAGGTTTGGATAATTTCACTACTGTGCTGTCAACGTAAGAGTGGGATACTACTGAGATGTGGGCTTTTTTGCAAAAACGTCAGTGCTCTGTGTTTACTAGTATTCACAGTGATGCTGACACTGATGAACTGTGTCAGAAAGACACCTAATGAAAATGCATAGTACTGCCCTACCCAACGTAACTTGCTATTTCACAGTTCAGGGAACTGGGAAGCCACTCTGTTCTAGCTCATATAAAATGACTCAATTTTCTTCTGTGGAGGATCCCTACACCACAACGCAGATTTTTTTCTGTTTTTTCCTTTCTTAATCTCTCCTCCCATGAGACACAAAATTGGCTGAAGAATTCTGGCATGGTATCTCTTCCCACTACCTGGAAGCCAATCCACCCCACACTCTTCAAAGGCATGAGAGAATGAAAGAGCCATAAGACCAGAAGGAGAGTAAGCAAGAGAGAAAAGATTCATTTGGAGTTCCAGATCCTGCTTCCTAGGAAATATTTTGCATTATGGCATCTTTGTATAAGCCCCTGAATAGTCTAGGAAGCCACAGAGCCTTCAGTCTTTCATCTGCCTTAAAATCTAGACAAAAAATGGGCTCCTTTTTCTGTGCTGACTGCAAAGAAGGTCAGGATTAACCTTCGGGGAGGCAGAAAATACATTTATGCAGACTATCTACATAGGGTGATGCTTAGAGCATAGAAGAGAGCTGTAGTTCCAAACTCCCATAATCTGAGGATGGGTTAAGTTGCCTGTTCTGTGAGTGAATGTGCTAGCTGCCACACTGTTGAATTAGAGAAACAGAAGACATCCCTCTTCCCATCTATCTTCTTAAATGCAAAGAAGACTTCTTTTTCCGAAAAAACTGCCTTTGAGTAAACATACAAATAGAAAGGTACGGTTAGGAGGTGCTGGAACATAAGTTTTCTTACTCCATTAGAGAAAAATAATTTATTATTTTGGAATGGTGGAGAAAACTGAACTAAAAACATTTTTTTCAGCTAATAAGAGTTCTATTCAGTTTTTTCATAAAATCACTAAAGATTTCTTTTCAAGTTCCTTAACATACCTGTTCTCCTAGCACATCTCAAGTTGTCAAACAAATACTGACCAGTAAGGACATCTCTACGCTGATACTCTGCATCGTATCTTAAATATCTACCACAGAAGAATCTCAGAACCTGCAACTATTATCAGACTTGTTGATAATATTCAGTGCTGTTTCTGTAAGCACCCTCTTATGCTAGGTGGGAACTCACCTTGTTCTCCTCATGAATAACTTGGAATTTGACATTCTTCTCACTTAACGTGACTGAATCCAACAATGCTCGATACAAGGACTTTCCAGGATGTAGAAGTTTCTGACGCCTGTCAAGACAGAAAATTATTTATGGTCTCCCTAATTGTTGTGGGTTATATTACACAGAGGGACATAATACTGTTATAAATGTTTACTTAATAATTTTGTCTTGAATTTTTTCAAATACAATTATTATCAGCGCTTCAAGTCAAGGAGAAGAAGAGGAATATAGTTCTCAGCACACATATGTGTTTATGAATGAGATGTTAGAGGGGTTTGGTCACCTATCACCATCCTACAGGTTTTTTTTAAACAATAATAGTCTTAATTCAAGTGTCCAACTAAATTCTCAGTTGCCCAGTTACATTATGCTTCTTTCCATGACCCCAGAAATTTCAGCTGAATAATCGTTTTTCATTTTCTGTCATATACCTCAGTTTGGTCTGCAACCCCCTGGTGAATAGCTGCTACGTTCTGTGGTGATGAAGCAGTGTATGTTTGTGATCTGTAACCTCCTGAATACATACTGAGGAAATTGTTTTTCAACAAGCCTGCCTAACTGTAGTTTTGACTACAGCTTGTGGCCCTGATGATATTTTTAGGATGGAGACCCTGAAACAGAGGCTCTTTTCAACTGTTTGTAGCATGCTCCTTGCTGAGCCCAGGTTTTACGAACTACTTGAAGATAAGTGTCTTGGAAGCTACTTTAAGGGAAGTTTCTTCATTAGTAAACTGACTTTGTTTCCTTGCAAACAGATATGCACAAATGCGAGCAATCAGATACAGGGTTTCTTTTAAAAGCATAGCAAAGACAGGATAAGATGCTTGCCCACGTGTGGCAACTTTCTGCTGAGAAATTAGGTGTGTTATGCTAAAACGGTGACAGGCTAGACAGGGCTGGTGTCAAAAGCAGAAGTAGTCCTGCTCTCACTGGCAAAATGTTATTTGGTGTTTTCTGAATGCAATTTCCCGCAGAACAGAAATGAATATCTGAAACTGTAACCCACTACATCAGTGGCTAATTGTTATAACACTGGGCAGTCATTCCTTTCACCCAGGCAGCACTAGGTAGAAGACAACAGAGGATGGCAGGAAAAAAAGCTAGAGGAGAGGTGTATCTGTTACAAGTGGGATGAGAAGGATCACTAAGGTTAATACTAGCTTTAAGAGACTAATGAGCTAGAATTTAGATTTGATGCTGAATTGTGGCCAGGGTGCTTATTCAACACTGTAATCATTTATGCTGTTGTCACAGGCCAATGGTTTCTGTTGAGAATTCTGTTGTTTTGAACTATGGATATTCAAGAAATATCCACATCAAGGAAACAACCTGTGTCTGAGGGTACTTGTAGTTAAAACACTGGTGGGGCTTTGTCAGATGAGGGGACTGACTGTTTTGAATTTTAACAGAAGAGGTTTTGTATGTAAGATACCACCTTTTAAAATGTGATTATTGCTTGCTGACAGGTGAGTGAAATGCTCACTTTGACAGACAAATCCTGAAAGTAGCAGACTTGCTGTGATTAAAAACCAATGTGTAACTACTTGCTGTATCTTTTAATATTACTAGTTAAAAAAACAGCAACAAAAAAACCCCAAACCAACAAACCCTACACTACAATTCTTCTCTTTACCTGTAAAAAGCAATCTGGTTGCATTGCTTAAAGGTGCCTTTGTCCACAGCCTCATCTTGGACACTAGAAAGAGCAGACAAAGAAAATGTTTATATGTGTGAGAGGGGTAAGGATTAAAGAGAGTGCAGACTACCGTGGTGACATAAAACATGTCGGACTTTGAATGACTGTGTTTGGATACGGGAAGAATTTCTTACACATTTAGTTCCATGCTAAACCACTTCCTTTTAAACTTTGATAATTCTGGCAAACGATTGAATCTGTGACTCACAGAGCTGAGTTTCAGCATGAGCGAATTCTTGGGGCTTTGCATTTTGAACCCAGATCTCTCTCCGCAGTCCTTATAGTCAAATACTACGTTTCAGTAATAAGAAAGGAGGAAGTGGCAGGACTGGCAGCAAAGGAGCAGCCCTGCACCCTTCTCCCTGCAGTGGGACCGATGAGGGAGGGAGGCTCCTGATGGCTCTGCTGACAGTTCTATGTTATCTCTAGGCTTGAGGTAACTTCTAGATCTGTTAGATCACAGTAAATTTTTGGCTTGCCTGAATAACTGGTCTGCCATCAGCGCCTGTCAGCAAACACTTCCCACAACACGCGAAGTTCAGACACACAAGGAAGAGAAAAAGGTATCGGTGCCGGCAGCCGAAGAGCTGGTGCTTACAAAACACTTACTAACCATATACATGCCGCATATACAATGCAGACGGCAGCCGTGAAGACTCGGTCACAATTACCGTGAAATAAATATTAATAGACCTGGATCGTTGTTAGAGACCTCACAGCAACTACGCACTCAGCCGATTTAACCCTCCCCGTTTCCGCCTGCAGACACCCGGGCGCTCACGGCTCCTGCTCCACGTCTGTGCGGCTCCGTTCCCGCATTCCGCACCCCGCAACCGGAGGGCCGCGGCCCGCCCGGCCCCCGCCGCCGCCCGGCTCTGGGCCCTTGCTTTTCCCTGTGAAGCGTTACCTGACTTCCCCCGGCGTGACCGCCTCCATGGCGGGGCTGCCCTGGCGGGGAGAAGCGGC
>Ga0181612_176618_pt1 | contig 10526 bp, 10 predicted proteins | sample HoacroProtozoa21_FD_119630 | JGI IMG/M metagenome (GOLD analysis project Ga0181612, IMG submission 119630) | Hoatzin crop microbial communities from Cojedes, Venezuel. Combined Assembly of Gp0051906, Gp0051904, Gp0051908
CGCGGTGAGGTGAGGTGAGCCGTGCCGGGGGCGGCCTGCCCGCTGCCTCGGAGGGGCTTGCCGGGGCGGGCAGCGTCTCGCTCGCTGCTTCTCGGGGACGTTCCGAGCCGGTTCCCCTCGGCGCTGGCATCGCCTCACGCCCACGGCGTGCTCTGGCGCGGTGAACCCCCTGTTTTCGGTTCTGCCACTGCGAAGCCCTGGGTTCTGCTTCCTGCACGGCTCGGTGCTGAGCGCTTGGCTGTGCCTGCCGCTCGCACTGCTCTTCCTGTTGTCCTTTCGCTCACTTGTTAAAGCTCGTGTTGGCAGTCTGGTTGAAGTGGCTTTAGGCTCCGCTTACTGAGGTCATATTGTTAGCAGATGGTATTAGATCAGTATTGTTATTCAGTATTCCTTCATTATAATTCCTGGTAAACAGCTGTTTTCTAGGAAGAGCAGTGTTCGTGAAAACTAGCTGTTTGTGGGGTTGCTTCCCCCCCTCCATAGTTCTTTGTATCAAACTGGTTTTTCTTAATTGTTCAGCTCTTTTTAGAGCTTTTTAATAATGAGATTTTTGTCTATTTTGTGAATTGGTACAGAGTTCGTCAGTGGCAGGACCTGAACTTCTGAAGTAACAGTGCAGAGTTGTTATGGCTTTAGTCAGCTGTGTGTTTAAAACTTAAGTCCTTATTTTGTAGTAGCAGCTCTGTTTTTATATGTTGTTTAGCCCAAGTGGCTTGTAGTTTTGTCAGTTTACTTTAAAAGCTTTCTGTCTTCCTTGTATTTCCCAGTGAAAATGGGTGTTTTTATTACTTAGAGAAGTGGTGGATGCCCCATCCTGGGAAACAGTCAAGGCGAGGTTGGACTGGGCTCTGAACAACCTGGTGGAGTTGAAGATGTCCCTTTTTATTGAAGGGGGGTTGGACTAGATGGCATTTAAAGGTCCCTTCCAACTCAGACTATGCTGTCTTCTCTGTGTGAAGTCAGTCTTATGCCTTAGGAAAGTATGTTGTACAAACACACAAAACTTGTACACTCAAGGAACTGAATTTTGTGAGGGTAAGAACTTTAGTTATTGGACTCACTGAAAGACGCTTCACCATTTGAACAAGCATGCTGGATGATGAAAGCTTGCCGGAAAAAATGCCCAGTGGGAAAAGGTACAAGTCAAATACATGTAGTGCAGTAAGATACCAAATAATGAAGAGTACTTTGATTATAACTACAGTAACGTAACTCTTCAAATGTGATCCTGCTGGCTACAGGAAGAATAATGAAGGTGTTTATTGTTGGAAGATGAAGCTCTTAATGAAATACCCTGATGCACCAAGGCTTGCAGTCATTTACTCTTTATTTATTCATGCTGCTTGTAACCATCTTCTTGATGCACTTAAATTTAAGAATTTCCTGGGCTCTTACAGCAGAAGCTTTGACATATAGACCCAGTTTCTGCCAGAGAATTGGTGTCTCTTGCAGCTTCAAAAGCTCAGTGAAAATGGGGTCTGATCTCAGTAGCAAATAAAGCAAATTTAACTCTTTGTTCTGTTGGATGTTGCTGTCTTTTTGACAGCCTGTGACTGTCTTAATGGGATGGTTACACAGGAAGCTGAAGACTCTAGTGGTTTTTGTGAGGATTTAAAGTATAACTTTAGATATGTGAAGAAACCTGTGAGGCTATTTGGAGATCTGGAAAAAGCACGTTGATTACATATCCTGAAGTAATCAGAAGTGAGCATATCTCAAAGAACTATATCTGTATGTATGTGAGAAGAATTACTTTCTGACCACATATTTCCTGTACCTGTTAACTTCCATGTAGTTGAGTTTTAAAACTGGGGCTGGAAAGATAGGTTGGTGGTAATACTTCAGTCCCTCTTACGTGGAAAATAGTTCCGTCAGCTGGGAACTTCCCGTTCATCCAGGCAGTGTAACTGCCGAACTAGGGCAGACTACTGTCCTGTCACCTTCAGTAGCAGGTGCTTGGGGAAGAGTGTAGGCAACAGGTATGTTCAGTGTGATGCCTTCTCTGGTAGACCCTGTCAGAAGGTGGGAAACAGCAGTTCAGGGAGTTCGGGAGCTTGAGGTTACATCTAGGTAGCGTTTGAGTTAATGATGGACTTGTCTGTGAACTTGTGGAGCCTTGGCTCAAATCTGTTTATACTTCTGACTTGCAACAAGATTTTCTGGCAACCACTGTGCAATACAGAGCGATATAGTAGTGTTATGCTGTAGTCCTCTTTGCTTGCAACCTCCAGATTCTCTGGGCTTGTCCCTGTTAGCCTTGAAAGTTGTTTGAGACCTTGAGCTGCTCCTTCTAGGTTAGCGGAACCCCTACAGTAAGAAAATGAAACAGGCAGAGCTGAGTTTTGTTCTAGCCCCAGCTCGTTTAGCCCATCCTCAGCTACCTGAGGGACACACTAGGTAATGCTCAGAAAAATAAAATGAAGTTACCTTTAAACTGTTTATGGAGTTTTTTTTCATTTGAACGTCAAAAGAAACAGGAACTCTATTTGTGTTAATATATGGCAAGATAAAAATAAGGGGTGAACAGAAAATGCAGTTTGTTAAAGAAGCAGAAGTGATTTCCGCTGTGAAACCCCAGAATGTCTGGAAAAGCAGTGTTTTTGACATTTGACTAAGTATAGCCTGGTTATGCTGTGCTATGTGGAACCACAGATCAATCAATGGTCTGTTGAGAGCGAGACCGTAGGATGTTGATATTAGTGACACACTTCCCCTCCGGACAGACTTGGCTACCCTGCAGGAAGTGGGGTGAATACTAGGGTATAAAAGTCAATGTTTTGACATGTCTGATCATAGACTAGCAGTATTTGTCTATGGAGACACAGAAACAAGAACCGGTCAATTACTTCATCATTTTCTAACTCTAAAATTTCAAAACTGAAAGCATTTACAAGGCTCACAAGCTGTATCGTGTTTTCCTTCAAAATCTTAATTTGAATAAAAATGCAGCTATTAAACTTGATTTGGGGCTTAATGTTACTTTTTCTGCGTGCATTCTTAAAAGTTAAATCCTTCATGTTAATTCTTATAGGATATTACGTCTTGTATTAGCCCTTAAACTTTAAAAGAGTTCGTTCTGCTTTGTGCTGCTTGTCCCTGAAATCTGAAGCACACCTCAGGCTGCCAAGTTGTGAGGGTAGCTTTCACACCTCTTGTGCTTTGCCTCTCAAGTTGTGCACTGCTGTTAGCTCATAACCAGTATGAATACTTGTTGCTTGTAAATCTTGGTACAATATTGTGTGTTCTGTAGTGGTCAATTGTAAAACAGTGTGGTGCTCCTTTGAAATTGGAGTGATGGACCGAAAACAGGACAGAATTGAAGGGTGGCATAAGGAATAGCAGTTACCAAAGCAGGCAGCTGGGCTCTGAAGTGACATGGGGGAAGCTGAGCGTTGAAGTCAGAGGAGATGGACAGGACAATGTAAGGAAAGAGGAAAGGATAAAAGATGAAAAGGACATGGAAAACATGCGCTATGATCTAATGGGCAATTAGGTAATGGAGCCGTGAAAGGAAGGAAAACAAGTGTTTAGAGATTATTTTCAGCACTGTTACTGAACTGTAGTAAGTATCTCCTCTGGATTGTATGGCATACATTAAGGGATTACTCTTGTTTGACTGCGAAATAGTCTTTCAGAAACTACAAAGTATATACTGTGGTTCGTTTCTGAATACAAAGGATATGCTAAGCATGTGCACAGTTATTTCCTCTTTTGCATTAAAGTCCAGCAGAACTCTTACACACAAGTTTGGATTAATTTCACTTAGGAATGCTGTATTCACTTTTTGAAGCACTACAACTAACTTGCAAATATTTCAGTGTACAGTTTGACTTTTACAACCAATAAAGATAAGTGTATAGTTAAGAAAGCTATCCGAGCCCTCCATTAGTCTTTTAGTGACTTATAAGTAAACAAGAAAAAATGGACATTCACAGCAAGTCTCACCATGATGTAGAGCTTTCTTGTGGAGAGATTACTTGTGGAGAACTATATAATAACATTAGAATATCCTGTGTTCTCACAGCACTACTATTTGCTGTCAGCCGTGAAAGAATGTATGTTTCAGCCAGTGCCGTTTAAACACTGGAAGTAATAACTGGTTTCTGCGTTACATAAATCTAATAAACAATGTTTTTCCCAGTATGTTTACTAAAAATCTTGGTTTTCATTGTTGGAAAAGGGGACTTGGAAACTAGCAAACCTTTAGCACAAATATCCGGCTCTGGATAAATGGAAACATTACTGTGGGGTAAGGTGGGCTTAGAGCATGTAATGTGCAGCAGCAAAGATCAGGGTAATCTGGATGCTAGCATGCTCATTTTCTCTCCACAGTTGTTTGTGTCCCTGTGGGAGTGGGAGGCGAGGAATTGCTCTCAGTTGTGGTGAGGCTCTAGGACAAAGACAAGGAATCACTTGGGATCCCTCTTCCACCCTGACTGTTATGACTTTGTTAATATAGCATGATTGCTACTTGATCTACTGCCTTGACTCGATGTTGCTTCACCCTTGGTGGCTCTTTTATGCTTTGGTACTTGGAAAGAGATGTCTCCCCAGACTTGGGGACTGTATTTTAGCCCCTTTAAATATATTTTGGGGGGAGAGCTGAATGTAGTCCCTGGGTATTGCAAACTGTGCAGTTGTTCACTATGCTTGGGTAAAAACCAAGAAGGAAAAAGAGGTGAGCCTTTCATTAAGAAAAACAGTTTCCCTCTTGTTTGGCCTCCCCCCTGTTGAAGCATGGAGTCTGCAAGGAGCACGGTGTCCTCTTTACCTGGCACTTCATGGTTTTGTAGTGCTGTCAGCTGAAGCTGGTTCGAACTAACAAGAAGGATGACGTGTTAGGGGTTAGTGTGGTGTTGCATGTCAGCCTGCAGTTGTGGTATGGTTTGGTGCTCTGTACTGTTACAGTTGGAAATTTTGGGTGTTGCTATATTGCCTACCACTGTTTAACCTGGAAAAAGGAATGTAGCACAAGGTAAGCACACGGGTGGGAAGCGTCTTTGAAGAACAAGTTTCTAAAACCTTCAGCAAAGTTGAGGTCTTTGTCATTTCTGAGGCAATCGAAAGTTAATTTTCCTCATTTGCGTGGTGTCCTATGGGCATCAGCTTTTAGCTATTGCTGGTGGTAGGGTTTCCTGAGCACCTTGAGTAAGAAGTGCCAAGATGCTGCCTGGGCCGTTCGGAACAGGGAAGCTGCAGATGAAGAAGTACCTTTCTAGAGGTGTGCATGGCTTTCAGTGGGCATATATGGGAAGTGCGTGCATGCTTAACTTCAGCAAATGGTCGGAGTGTGAAGTTTCCTGAGGTCTGAGTAGGTTTAATAGCTTGTGGAAAGGGAGAGACTTGCTTCTGCTGCTTCCCTTTCCTTTGTTTCTCTGCTCATCTGACCTGTTGATGAGCCAGTTCTGCTAACAATAGGCAGTAACAACAAAACCAAATGTAGCACAAGAACAGACTTTCCAGCTGATCTTATGAACCAAATTACCTCACCATGTAGTCAGGCAAACCCAGGGATAAAAGGAGTGGGTGGGTGAGTATGAACTGTATGACTGATTAAAGGGGTGTTGAGGAGCATGCATTTTAGTGTCAGCAGGCCCTTAAGTTAGTCCTAAGATCTGTGTGGCCCCAAAACCGAAATCCATTAGAAAAATGAAAGACAGTAGAGATATTAGCTAAACTTATGGGTTCCTACACAACTTGCACTGATTCACGATGAGTTAACAACTTTTCTTCGTAAAGATCTTTGCCTTCTCTCTTAAAAGGCCAAATACAAAATGTGGTGTTAGCAGAATTTAATATATTTTAATATCCTCATTTGGAAAATGAGCGCGGTAGCCTGGATTCTTCAGCAATGTTCATGGCTTGCCTTCTAGCTAACCCTAGTGCATATGAATGAACACTGTCTTTAAAATTCATAATTTTATTATGGGGATATAAACGATGCCTTTTAAATATAACTCTTCTGGAGACTCAGCTCTTGGAAGCTGTTATGTTACAGGAATTCTGCCTATAGCAAGCACTTCAGTGTCTGTGGGGTTTTGTCAACAAGGAGTGAAACTGGACTTTACAAGCCCATCTCTGTGTTTGACTGAAGTCTCTGTTCTGCTGTGATGCTATTTAGTTAAAATTCTAGTTCCTTTTAGTGGGTAGCCAGTTTAACTTGTCACCAAAAGCCAAACCACTTGTTCAGAATTATTTGCCTCTATGTTCTTGTTACAAAAGCTTAATTGCATTTTAACAAATAGATGTAAGCTCAAAAAACTTTTTTGGGGTCATATTGTTTTTTTCCCCTCGGGTCTTATCTGCCAACACTAGGATAAACTGGTACTTACAGCAATAAATATGAACATTCAAGCGGTGTGTATACGTAAGCATGCCTTTTGATATCTCCCAAAGTAAAAGTTACTGGGGAAAACACCTAGTTGGTATACTGCTTTACTGTTCTGTAGCAATGACTGTTGGCGCATAGTTTGTGAGCAAACAGTGTCGTGTTTAGTTGTGCACAAATGGTGATAGTAGAAGGCATAGCTATACAGGCACTAGTAAATCCGAAGTTTGGCTTAGAGCTACTGGTGGTAAAGAGACAGCACTGGGAGAAACTGTGTGTATTTCTTTTCTGAATGTAGCAATGTTCAGCTTGAGCTGTGTTTGCATAGTAACTTACTTAGTTGACAAGCTTGAACTTTGATTAAAATTTACTTGTACAAAGTGCAGACTGAGAAGTCGAAGGCAGCAAACTGTGTTTTGTTTTCTGCATTAGCTGCCAACTGTAGTTACAGATTTCTTTCTTCACACCGCCACCACTTTCCTTTTATAACCTTTGCCTCATCTCAGCCTGCATTCAGCGTCTCTGCTGTTCTCATGACATAGTTTCCTGGTGGTTTTAATGTTTCAGAGCAGCCTTCAAGCTTCTGTTTGGGTCTTCTGAGTGTTGAGAGCAAGTGTTTATATGAATGGCAAAGGGGGATTATTTTTATGCTCTCAGGGGCTTTTGTTTCTCTGCATTTAATCCAGCAAAACTGTTATGGCTTATGTCTCCTTTTGATTGCTTGCCTTGATGTGCAATATCTGACCCTGGATGCTGATGACAAACTAAAATTAGCTTACTTACTGCAGTGTACCCAGGGGGGTTTCCAGTTAACTAGTAGTTTTCCAGAAAGACTCCAATGCATGTGAAGTGATTCGAACTCAGAGGAGGAAGTTCTGAACTGGCTGAGCAGGAAGTATGTAGCATGTCCTCTAGTTTAATAGTCTTTCGGCCCAGCCATCAGTGCCTCAAAGCTAGAATAAGTGATACTGAGAATTTAATAGGTTTGGTTTATGCAGTTTGGGTCCAAACTAAGGGATATCCTGTGACTGGTTTTACCTCTTGGCTTTGAGATTCTGAAATCCTTTTCCCTCTAGGCTTCATAGGACTGTTCAGATAGCTTTCGTACTTTGATTGCAATAATACATGTAAGAAAATCAGAAACACATAGTGAAGGATGAAACTTGAAAAAGTGTCAAGGGTACATTAGAAACAAATATGAAGTCATATGTGGAAAAACTTATGAATGAACTCTGGGAGATGGTGCTGTAATACTAAGTTTATGCCTATCCATTTACCTATGCTGAGAGAACTTCGGAAGTATTGGTAATGCTTCATTTCTGTCTGTTACTTGTACAAACAAAGTATTTCCTTTTTTGTGTTCGCAGCTGCGTGTAACTGACACCGTGGGTGTCAAGCCACTGACTTAATTGTTCAGCTAGTAGACGAGAGACCTTTAGTGGAAGGAGTACATTGCAAACTTGTTTTCCTTAATTTAGGAAGTTTTTTCCTTAATTTTGATTTGCCTATTTGCTAGAATGTGAGGAATTTAAGAGGGAGGGTGCTGTTCTTTACAACATGTGTTGAAGGTATGATCTTTGCAAAGTAATAATTACTCTTTCTTTCTTTAGGAAGTGCACATAAAGGAACCTATAGAAAAGGAAGTAAATCCTCGCCTATTACCAGGTAACTGTTATATATTGTATTTTTGGAAATAAATAATAAAAAAATAATAATGTAAACAATATTTAAATATTCCTGTGTCTGCAGCAAGCAGTCATAGGACGTTAGTGTGCCAAGTAGTAAAATTGAGGCCTTGGTAACAACCCATTGAAATGTTTTAAATAGCTGTATCTGCATGGGTTGCTGTAAAAATGATAAAAATCGACGTTTTTATAGAGCACAATATCTTCAGGTAAGCTGCATGTGGAGAACTGTCTATACTGCAGTTTGCTCACTTTCTTAAAAGACAGTTGGGTGGGTGTTTTGTTTGTTTTGCAACTGAAGACCAGGAACTAGTGGAAACTTACTTTCTAGTTGCTTTGTTTCTACTGTGAGTTACTTACACCTTTTGATGCCTCATTCACTAAGATTTTTTTTTTTTAATTTACAATTCTTTTTAAAAAAGTTTTCCAAGATCAGGCAAGGTTATGTTGCCAAGATAAAATACAAATAAAAGCTTAGAATGAACTAGTATTGTTCTGTTGGGTTTTCTGCACTTTATAGGAAACACCAAGACTTCTGGCTGGTTATACCTATGATAACCTGTTTTTACGGTCTTAAACTTGAAGTTCAGTTTCTGCTAATTTTAATATTGGAACTTAATTGACCGTTATGTATGCAAACTTGTGTTTGAGAACTTTAAAATAGCCCACGGGCCTGTAAAATAAGCAACACCTCCAGTCAAAGCTGTGAATAATTAACTATGATGAACTGGTAATAATCAACCAAATGTTTCAGCAATCTTAGAGTCCAGCAATAAGGAAAATTGGAACAGTTTTCAACTTGTTTATTGACTATATTAACTACTCTTTAGTGGGCTTTTTTTTTTCCAAGTACACACTTGTATGGTTGCTCTCTGCAACTCCACGCACTGTTCTCCTACCACTTAGAGTAGGCCGTGATACAGGTACCGCTGCTTAAAGAACTCCTCGGTGTGTGCAGTTGTTCAGTCCATCTTGAGTAATGTTAATGATCTGGAAGGCTCTTAATGTACTGATTGCAGGAGTTGCATCTTAGTCTCTTTGTACAACAGTGATGAAATACCTTTGGGCGTATAGTTAACGAGAAGCTGAAAGTTAATGCTGAGTTTAAGGTAACAGTTGAAATAATTAAATTATAAATGTCAGTTGTGTTGCAAGTCAATGTTTCTTTATACAGGTGAACTGCTGCTTTGTGAGGCAAGCACAGTATACAAGTACATACAAGAAGATGGGTCAAATCGTGGCACCTGTGGGAAACTTGTATGCACAAACTTCAAGATTGCTTTCCTTGATGATGATTCTGCTTCAGATGATAATGTAGGAAGACAAGTCTTCTAATTATGACCAAACAGGCTCTGAAGACATATAGTGTCTCTGACTAAATAATTGTATCTTTCCCTTATGTATGGATACAGAATAAATACAGATTTATAGAAAGTTTTAATAGCTGCAGACTAGTTTTAGCCAGTCTGCATGTGCTTGATCTGTGCAGATCCTTCCTCAGGCTCTAATGACTATTTGAGTAAACATAGTGCAAGCCTTACATTAGACATAGTTTATACCTTTATACTTTGTGAGTTGGTAATTTAGTGAAGCTTAAGTTACAAGAATTGTTTTGAAAATTAAATTAACAGTTTGTTCAAACCAGATTTCTGACCGCTTATCTAGTAGCAATTGCAAAAGCATGAATGTCAAACATGTTTCTCAAGTTGTATAGCGTATGTCTGATTTGACTTTGGGCTACATCTACAGAACCCTTTCAGGGCTGCATAAGACTTGAGTAAGTTGATATTCAGTGGAAATGCTCTAGATAATTGTTTGTGTGGCTCTATAAAGCTCTGAATTATTCCATTCAGAATCAGGTGTTGACTGCCAAGATTTAAAAACCTGGTACTACTGAGTTGGCAAACATTAAAAAGCTAAAAAGTCCCCAAATCTTAAATTAGTTGAATCTTGTTTTCTTTGTTTTAGTTGCTCAAATTGAACTGTCAAAGGGGAATGGTAATGTGTGCTTAAGCATCTGAAACAGTCTGGTCTGTTTAGGTGATGAAAGTGGAGGAGAGCGTGGTATATGGCTCTTGAGTGCAAGGTGATCTTGACAGTGAAGAAGAATTAGAAGCATATGGTTTGGCACATGTTAACTGTAGTTGTAAGTTTCTTGGGGTAAAATTTCAGGGAGTTTAAATGTTAAACTAAGGCTTCTGCATTCAAATACGGATTTTTGGACCTCCTAGAATTAATTGGGACAAAGCTGCAGAGCCCTTTCCACAGATCACGTGAGATTTATGCTAGAGTTGATAGTGACCGTGCTAATTTCTGTTCCATCACTAACTTGAAGTCTTGGGTTTATAACATGCCAAGTCAACTATATTTCTCTTAACAAAAGTTCAGTGTTAGGGAGCACTGGAACAGGTTGCCCAGGGAGGCTGTGGAGTCTCCTTCTCTGCAGATATTGAAGACCCGCCTGGACAAGGTCCTGTGCAGCCTGCTGTAGGTGACCCTGCTTCAGCAGGGAG
>Ga0181612_116851_pt1 | contig 10525 bp, 3 predicted proteins | sample HoacroProtozoa21_FD_119630 | JGI IMG/M metagenome (GOLD analysis project Ga0181612, IMG submission 119630) | Hoatzin crop microbial communities from Cojedes, Venezuel. Combined Assembly of Gp0051906, Gp0051904, Gp0051908
CGTCCCATCGATCCAGTTTGTCCAGATCCCTCTGCAGAGCCTTCCTACCCTCAAGCAGATTAACACTCCCGCCCATCTTGGTGTCATCTGCAAACTTACTGAGAGATCACTCAATCCCCTCATCCAGATCATTGATAAAGATATTAAACATAACTGGCCCCAGTACTGAGCCCTGGGGAATAGCACTTGTGACTGGTCACCAGCTGCATTTAACTCATTCACTGCAACTCTTCGGGCCTGGCCATCCAGCCAGTATTTTACCAGCAAAGGATTATGTCCGTCTAAGCCAGGAGTAGCCAGTTTCTCCATGGGAATGCTGTGGGAAACTGTGTCAAACGCTTTACTAAAGTCCAGGTCAACAACATCCACTATATACTGTTTTGAACCTGAGATTTCATATTAAGTATTTTTATTTTGAAAGAGATTACCTGCAAATTAAATTGAAAAAGCTTTCAATGAATCTGCAGATATTATGGGTGAAATAGTGGAAAGATCTGGACACGTTTTGCTCATTCTGCTCTCTTCTCCCCCATCCAGTGCAGAATGAGTGTAAGGGAAAAGCCTTCCAGCATCTCCAAAGGGAAAAGATGACCTCTCCATTCAGGACTGGGTGATAAGAGACAGTCGTGCTTTACTGTCAGCCTTGACAGACAATAGAATAAAATAAGATGGAAGCTCTTTCACTGAAAGGTTGGGATGTCAGAGCTGAAGTTGGAGAGTCAGACTGAAAAGGAAGACTAGACAAAGAAAGAATATTTGAAATTAAAATGTATAATATTATTTTGTAAAACAAGATAGCCCTTGGAAGCATTCCGTTTTCCAGAGCGCTTCCCGATCAAGTCTGTGCCTTCCAGGTGTTATTCCCAGTCACTGCACCTTCTCCTGCAGATACCCAGACTCAGCCTGGCTTACAGCTGTGTGGGGAAGTAGAGGCAGAAAGACAGAGTTGCTGCCCAGTCAGCCAGTTCACTGCTGCTGCATGTGCACAGGGTGTTCTGGTTGTTTACCCTTGTTCACTGGCTGAAAATAAATACCAGTCTTTGGCATGTTAAAGAGTAAAATAGGTCCTGTCCTGTTTAAAGTTAAAAAAAAATAAAAATGCCTACTTTGATGTTTATTTATACCGTATGACAGAATTGATTTCTTTGAAATACAAATTAAAATTTATGATGAAAACCAGTTGCTTTTTCAAATTTGATCTGTAAAAATAGTCATACAGTGGCAACTGAACAGGCAGGATGGTTTATTTTGTGTCTGATCGACTTTTCTGTTGTAATTTTTCATCCTGTATTTCAGCTTTACTTGTCTGTTACGCAAATCTGAGCTCACTGTGTATTACTCATGTGCAGCTGCATTGTAAATGGACTGAAGTGTGCTCAGATTTTAATCTTAGTCAGCAAAGTCTATGCATGTGATATGTGCTACATGCGCTTTAAGAACAGCAGCTTTACAAAACATTTGCTTCCTTCTTACTGCTTCTAGAGGATTTTCCTAGAGTTTCCCCAATTTTCCTATTAGTTTTGCTTAATTGATCTGCCTGGAAAACCTGAATACTCTGCAATATTTGGAAATACCACAGTGGTACATCGTAGAACTGTCTTTGCCAGAAGGATTTGGTTAATGTCACAGTAGAGTGACACTTGAAGCTGAGTTGACTGTTGCATTTGGATAGGAAACACAGCCAACCTTTAGCACTCAGAAGATTTGCAAGCAACACTGCTGGTGGTGGTTTCTTCTGTTTCCCCAGAAAGCTCCAGCAAATGGCATCAAGGATGTCTTATTTCTCTGAATTACTTGGTAGATGTTGGTATGCTTTAGTCTTGGGTTAACTACTGTTTTGCCTGTGGAGTATGATTTATCCTTTAAAGAGTAGAAAGGACTTTCACCGAAGTCTAGCTCTTTAAAAGGAATTCAATTTCTTAAAACAATGTATGGTGTAATATTGTGCATAATGTTTGATTCTTTGGCAGTTTTAGTTGTGTTTTGGTTTAACTAGCATTTAGAGACACCTTCTGACATGTTAATAAGCTCTTAAAATTTTAGAGGTGCTTATGTCATCCTGTGTTCAATTATTGTTCTCTGTAAACAATGAAAATACAATACAATAGCAATTGATATTTTTTAGACTTGATTTGCGTTTCAGTGAATTCTCTGGCCTCATGAATTGTTAGATTAATGTGGAAATTGAGAGAACTAAAACCATTCTGGATCTTTGCTCTGAGGTTCAACTTTTTAGAACTGTCGGGTATGATATAATGTAAACTCTCCTAGAGTGTATGCTACAAAGGAGTTGTGCTCTGACGGAGCACTGGAACAGGCTGCCCAGAGAGGCTGTGGATTCAGCTTCTCTGGAGATATTCCAAGACCCTCCTGGACAAGGTCCTGTGCAGCCTGCTCTAGGTGACCCTGCTTCGGCAGGGGGTTGGACTAGGTGACCCCCAGAGGTCCCTCCCAAACCCTACCACTCTATGATTCTGTTTATCGTTTTCTGTGAATCTTTTTGTAATGGTTTATCTTCCTTGTTCACGGTTGATGTCTGGTTAATTATTGTATGTGGACTGTATTCTGTGTCTACAAAGTGGCATGACTGGCTGTAAGTGGGTAAGAGTACAGACTTCTTTTTGATGGAAACAAAATGTTCTGGAATGGATTTTTTATTCAGGTGAGTGAAAGTTTTCAGAATATTTATTTCAAAGCTTCCCTTCGAATGTCTGCTTCTGCTGGGACATGATGGGCTGAGGAGGAGCACGGTGCTGGCTGGATGTGCTGGCTGCTGGAGTGCCTGCCAGTGCTGAGAGTGCAGTGGGGCTTTTTTAATTGCTGTTCAAAGCGTTTCCCTGTGGGAATGTTATGGGATGGGATTAACGGGATTAATTCTAGTTTTCCCTTGTTGCTTGAGGTGTAAGAGGAGGCAGTTCCTCATTCTTGAGAAGTATAAGTACAGATTATATTATCGACTGGAAGTCCTTAGACCATCTAGGACATTTTCCCATCAGCTGTTAGGATAATGTTAAGATCAGGTTAAGAGAGCACTTGAGACATGTTATCTTTTCAGAGAGAGAGCGGAGGGACACTTGACTGCCCAAAAGGAGGTGCGACAGTGCGTGTGTTATTTGTTCCTCTCATCTGCTTCCTGTACTCCTGTGTAATGCTTCCTCTGGTTCAAAAGCAGTATAGCATTTCCTCAGGAAGGTCTTTCCAGAATTTTCAGCTTCTAAATGGTACAAATGGCAAACTAAAAGTCTTTCTCCAAAAAGTAAACATCCTCGTGTAGTATCTTTTATTAATACCTTTTTTCATATCAGACTTGTCTAACTGGGTATTATAATTATGCTACTGCCTTTACGAATAATATGGAGAATAGCTGTAACAAATGCAAAAGTGTATTTAGGGGAATTATACTGTATGGCAGGCATTGGTTATTCATTTATATTCTGCAAGAGAACCTGTTTTATTCGGAGCTTTTGAAAAACGTTCATGGAAACTTTCAGGGAATTAGGACAGCTGGTCTAGCAGACTTTGAAGTCTGCAACGCAGCCGGCTGGCTGGCATTCCCACTGCCAACTGGCTCAGTAGCAAGTAGAGATGGCAGCTGTGATTCTGGATTAGGAAACCCTGTATATATAGAAGATGACTTGATGACAGCCAAGACTCAATAAATCTGGTGACATAATTGAACTCTGTTAACTAGTGTTTGGTCAGTTGGGATTAAACATTCCCCTACGTTTTCAATTCAAATTCATTATTTTGTTTCTGGATTCTTTTTCTTCAATGCAAGAACTTAGTATCTTCCTCTCATTTAGTATCTTCTTTTGGAATATCTGTCAGGACAATATTTTAACAGATGATTGAATTAGATTTCAGCTACTGTATGTCATTGCTGATCTTTAGTCACTGTCAAATTTCAAATGAAATGTCATCTGGAAGTAAGTCATATGCAAAGCTACAAGAGTTTGGCTCTGCATCTGTCAGTAGACTTTGTGAATAATCAGATTTCCTGAGAGGCTGTGGATTTCTCACTTCATTGACTGATTCTTTGCCTTATAGTACAAAAATAGAGAAGGAGAAAAAAGAGCATGCTAAGCTGCATGGGATGATCCGTACAGAAATAAGTGGAGCTGAAATTGCAGAAGAGATGGAGAAAGAAAGAAGGTTCTTCCAGTTACAGATGTGTGAGGTAAGATTAAATATGAAATTCGTATTGTTCTGCTCATTTTTGAGGGAAAAATAAAAACCACAATTGTTTAATGGCAACTATGATGCTAAAGAGAAATGCCAAGTTATAAGTGGACTCCATTTGCTAAAACACATTTTTTTTTTAATGCTGATGTGCTAACTTTGCAGGGAATTTAGATCTCTTCTAATTTCACTTAACAAGTAAATTGTAGAATAAATAAATAATGCAAAGCTCAATTAAACACTAAGAGATGATAATAAATAAGCCTTTACACTATTACTTCACTGTAAGTTATTTTAAGCCCCAGATCATTCTCTGAATTGTTCGCTACACTGGCAGCTGTTGTGTTATTATGAGGAGAGACTCCAGTCTAGCACGCTGTTGGGTTGGGGCTGAAAAAAAGTACTAAGGGTGGAATCCAGTTGTCTTTCAAGATGTTTCAGAACATTTCTACTTTGAAATCCTTGTGATTTTGCATTATGTGAAATCTGATGTGAACATTTTTGGTTCAACTGGTTTAAGGGCATGTCAGGTTCCGTGGCTGGGAATTCAAGTTGCTGTGTTCATTCTTTCTGTGCGTTAACTCAAAAATATACCATGGATGTTTCTTCTGTTTTTACTGTGGTGATTAGAGCTAATTTGACTCTCATGCCAGCATAGTTTAACAGCCGTTGTCCTGAATACCACTTTTAGTAACCGCATGCGCTGATACTTAGCTTCACATTCCTGTATGGAGTCAGACTACAAATATTAAAAACTGATGAAGGGATTCGAGTACCCAATAAACATATGGATGTTGCCAGCTAATTACCCATCTGTATCCTTCCTACGAAACAACCTGGAACAGATGCTTCTCTCTTCCTGTGTCACAGTAGGGGAGTTCAGTTTAGTCAGTTGTAGTGATAATAAAATGCAGGGTGAAGCCTGTGAAATTTAGTCAAGTTACCTTAAACATGAAATAGCTGAAGTGTATCCTGTATTTCTTCTGATTTTTAAGAAAAGTTTATACTTGCTTACTTCTGAATAGTCATAAAAGGGGACTTTGTTTTGGTTTTGTTAGTGTGTGCCAGAAGTGTGACGTACTGAAGTTGTATCATGAGTACAGGCTAGTTCTTTATAAATTGTGAAGATGAACCAAATACCAGATGCCTAGAGCTTAATTTTAAATTAACAGGAGCTAGAGAGGTGATTCTTCCAACTAAATACTTTCCAGTGCACATGTCTACATTGAGGCTCATCATCTGTTCACCTGAACCAGCATAAAAAACTGCAGCATTGAAAGCTGACACTTGGATACCGCTGTATTTTAGTGGGTTTAAAAATGTTTAGGATGTAGTGCAGATGGGGTAAAACCAGATGCGTTAGAGCATTGCTAGGAAGACATTCACTCCTTTGGTTGGAGGTCATTGTCTAAGCAGGGGTTGAAAATTGTCATCATTTAATGGACAGTTAAGGACTCCTATAAATATTTGGTCAATCTTATTTCTGATTACTTGGATGACATCTTTTGTGCTATGGCATTCAGGGGAGGAGCTGCCACTTAATAGGGACTTTGTGCCTGATGCAAAAGGACACTAATTAGACTTTTTTTTTAGCTTGACAGTAGATTTTTAAAATCTCTTACTGAATTGTAATTTGCTATAATTAACATGTATAAGGAGTTGATAGAGAAAATAACATCAGAAGGCAGATTTTAAAAATGGTTAAAATAATCCCTCACTATTTTTGAGTAAACTGCGTTCTTCATTAATGATATCTATTTAGCAGTGAATACAACAATGAATGAGACAGATACCTAGATGGGCTGCTAGGTTTAAGAATGAGTTCCTAAATTTACTATACAAACCTTTTTATGCTTCCTTTAACACAAGCTTCCATTAGGAGCCTTGAAGGATGTTTTAACCAATTGAACTAATCGTAGTGAAGTATCCCCACAGGGTATCAAAAATCAGCGGTGACAATTGCTTCTGTGAGATTAACCTTTGAAGCCAGTGTTGGATGCATTCTCTTTTAGGTCGTCTACATCTGCAACTGCTAAAGCTTGTTGAAATACAACTGAAAATAAAATGTTAAAAAATACTGTAGCAGTAATAATGAATTTCTTTCATGAATTACTGTTTTAACAGTATCTGCTGAAAGTCAATGAAATCAAGATTAAAAAAGGAGTGGACTTGCTTCAAAACTTGATCAAGTATTTTCATGCTCAGTGCAAGTATGTTTTAGTTTTCTTTATATCTACATGATAGCGGGAGCAATGTTTTGTTTTAAACTTTTGACATAAACCACTTGTCTAGATTTTTCAAAGTAAATCTAAGATTCAACTGTTCTCGCTGATGTCTTTTCACAAGTTGCTTTTGTCATAGATTAGTCATTGCTTTTGTTACTGTATTCCAAAACATGTAATGAGGTTGAGCTAGTCCCATAGAATATAACTGTCAGTTCCAAAGGAGTGCCGCACAATAATTTGGCATATTTCATAAACTACTGCTGAAACAGAGCTATTAGTTTGGTCTGTTAGCTAGTGGTCCATTAGTTTTGACAGGCTTTGACATATCTAGCAATAATCTAAAGTAATTCTGTGCATAAAACTATATGGAAAGAATCACTTTTTTTCTAATTAATTGGAGGGCTCAGTAATAGAAAACGAAGCTCCCATTAGAATGATGTTCTTGTTTATGGTAGTCTTCCAGATCAGTAATATAGCAGTAAAGTCATAGCTGTAAACTTGAAAGAGACACTGTTAACCTGTTTCAAATCAGTAAGTTTTCATATTAAAAGCCCAGTCTGTATCTAGGTAGGTTTTTTCCCTGTATAGCTACGTTGCTTATAAAATTGGTTTCACTTGTAGTATGCCATTCGTCTGCTCTGTCCATTTCATAAAATTTCAACAACATAAATGCTGTGTTGTGTTATCACTTTCATGTCTGCTTCCCAGACTGAAAATACTTTCTGTTGCAAATGGTGCAGCAATTTGTAATCAAATATGTGTGTAGTTGTCTTTTATTTTTAAAGAGCTGGAATACTTGGCATAGATAACATTACTATGCCAATACAAAAATACATCTGATACAGTAAGATGTAGCACATTCAGTTTGTATATAGGCCATAATTAATGCCTGGGACACAAAGGGGTTTTCCTTTAGTTGGAAAATTGCATCAGGCATGAAAGTACTGGGCTCCAAGAAGTCACAGTTATTTTATATCTGCTAGAGCTTTTGCTGTTGTACAAATGAATCTTACTTGTTCTGGGCCTTCAAAAAGTGGGATGAGAATGTATATTTGAGTTGAGAACAAGGAACACTTAGGTGACAGATTGTGGCAGTTCTGAGCCTAATTGGGGGTTTTGCATGTTAGAATAAGCTATGATGGAAATAAAGAGGTAGATCAGTCAAAGATGCATAAAAAATAAATGTTTAATGTCTTGAAGTTTGTGGCATGGCATAATAATATGCACATCTTCCTTTGGCAACGTTTTAAATACAAAGTAAAGTTTAATAACAGTTTGCTTTTTGTTTTTCTTTTTAAGTTTCTTTCAGGATGGGTTAAAAGCGGTTGAAAGTCTCAAGCCTTCAATTGAGACACTCTCAACAGATCTTTATACAGTGAGTAGCAACCTTTCACATTTGTGTTGTAAACTCAGCTTTTTACAGTAGAATTGTGATCATTGTGGTTCAGGTTGGCTGACTGTTTTAACAGTCAGCATTTTAAGGTTTTGAGTAAAATTTTGTTTTAATATCGTATCCAGAAGCCTTAGTTTCAGTTCAGGAGCCTACTGTGTAAAATGTTAGAAAAACAGCCTTTGCTCTAAAATGTTTACTGACTAAGTGGAAAATAACATATGGTTTCAAGCTGAACACAAGGAAGCAAGAACAGTGTGAGGCAATATCAAAGTCTTAACCCAGCAACATCCTAGCCATTATCAAGTTTTCTGAAGATATAAAGGAAAATAAACTGATCACATTATCTTTTCTCTTTATGTTTGCATTCTTGTTGAACATTTCTCAGCAAAAATTAACTAATTAACTAGCAAGTTTGGAAGAGCTACATTGAAAAGCAACAATAATGTTATTTTTAACCTGTGTTTTTCTTCACTCAAGATTAAACAAGCACAAGATGAGGAAAGAAGACAATTAACACAGCTTAGAGATATTTTAAAATCAGCACTCCAGGTTGATCAGAAAGAGGTGAGCATATAAGATGGTTTAGCTTTGGAATACCCATTTTAATTACTTCTAATGTAATGTTAGTATTTGAAATAGTTACTTTAACTTTTATCAGCCATCTAATTTCTTTTGTTTATTCATCTTTGTTTTGATGCTGGTATTGAATGTTTCTGACAAAGACAGGTTTGGTTTTTTTAAAGGAATTCCCACTGAAAATATATAAGAATTCTTGCAAAATAATTTCTTTCTGTTACCAGTATTGCAAAATACTTCATATGGTGCACTGTCTGTTAACCAGCAGACAATGGTGTCTGTGTTGCTCAAACTGAGAATGGAAGAACTTTGACAGTATCAAGGAGACGCCACTAGTACAATCTTAGCTCACAATAATACTCCAAACTGTATAAAGGTTATGTAACTTCAAATCCCAAAACACCGCTTGCCATCATCTGCAGAAGTGACAATTAAGTTTGCTACTCTGCTGCAAGATGCCAGTTTTCAAACGTGCAAGAGCTGGGTCTGTTCAGCAATCTAACAAATAAGCATTTTTTGAGTTTCTGTTTTGATTGCTGTTAGATTTAAAAAATTCTGGAGTAGTTTTATTTGGCAAACTCTGATCTGGAAGCAAACATCTTTTGTATAATCTAATGCTAAATATTGGGTCTATTTTTGTTTCAGATTGCTAATGCTTCCCCTTCATATAAATAAATGCCAGCCAGCTTCCTTTGTGTGGCTGCTGGGCCACGAGTAAGTGGTGAATGAGCCCCCTCCCGCCTTTTCAGATTCTCTTTCTGAGAGGGATCACAATGAAATCGTTTAGTCTGTAGAGCTCCTACTTCCTTGATCTTTTCCGGTGGGTCTTGCTTTCATCTTCCCATAAAGGTTGTGGTGACTCCTAGCTCTTACCGGTGGCCAGATGATGGCTGTTGAGCAACCTAATCTAGTGAAAGATACCTGTGCCCATGGCCCGGGTGTTAGACTAGATGATCTTTAAAGGTCCCTTCCAATGCAGACCGTTCTGTTATTCTATGACTTGCTGATAGGCATTCGAACAGTCTTAAAGGCTCTTCACTTGGAGGTGCTCTTTGTTACCATGTGATGTTTGTGGTAATGACAGTTGTGTATAAAGTGCCAGGCACTTGCTCAAGTTGTGCCTGGCATTTAGGACTCACTGTGGGGTGCATTTACTAAAAACTTGCAGAGCTAAGCTCTGTGGAATGAAAGACTAGTGATCCTAGTGGAAATGGTGACTACTTTGGATTCACCATTGATTGCCCACTCTGAATAAGGAGCCTTTGCTGTTTAGGGTGTGTTAGCAGGCTGCCTATTTTATTCAGGTCTTTGTTCAAGATAGATGGTGAAGCAGTTGGGTTTCATGGTTGCTGGGAATGTTGCTTCTCTATGTTTACCTGTTTATTAGTGATACTGATATTAAATATATATGGCAAGTGAGCACATATCTTTTCACAGACTGAAAAATTTAATAATACACACAAATTTATTACTGGTACTGGTTTTGTTGCATTTAAAAATACAAGCATAAAAAGTGCTTTATGCTATATTAATTGTTTATTAATTCTGAAAATTTAGATGTAGATGCTTACCTGCAGAGCACGAGAAGTACTGTAATTATTGAAGTTTTTTGAAAACATCAGTTTATTAGTGGAATGCCAAACAATCCTGGTATAATTTACTGTACGACCCAGTAATATTATTCTTGTTGCACTGTAATTTCCTTTACTATAACTGATTTCTTTTTCCTTCCTGAAATGCATTTACATTTTGTGACCGAAGTCTAGGAGAGTAAGTGTTACTATGTTTTAATGAAAATAGTTGGCATGATTTCCATTCAGATTTCAAGAAACTGGATTTTTCCTCTGAGCTTTTTTCTGTTGGCATGAAGCAACTGGTTCTTCTTTTCTCCTCTTCTGTTTGATGTATTACCAAAAAAAAAAGTTACCGGATTGTTCTTGGGAAAGAAAATTGCTGTAAGACAAGTTGGTGATTTCCTTTTCACTATCTTTTGGGAATTGAATCCAGTTGCTTGATTTGATGTTGTTGCAAGATTTTGAAGATGTACGTGTTTTAATTAAAATGGACTTCATGTATGAAATAGTAGAACCTTCACAAATATTGTTCCTGTTGTGTTTAAAAAAAAAAAGGACACAAACACTCATAATGAACC
>Ga0181612_125563_pt1 | contig 10525 bp, 2 predicted proteins | sample HoacroProtozoa21_FD_119630 | JGI IMG/M metagenome (GOLD analysis project Ga0181612, IMG submission 119630) | Hoatzin crop microbial communities from Cojedes, Venezuel. Combined Assembly of Gp0051906, Gp0051904, Gp0051908
GCAAACAAATTAAAGACATCTTGCCAGACCTAAGAACTAATGGAAGTGAGGCTTACCTTTTCCGTCCTGGCCCCCATTTCATATTTGGAAATGTCTTTTCTGCTTTTAATGAAACTACCAAAGGGGGAAAACCCCAACATTGGAACAAGGATTTACTAAATTTCAACTGAAAGTTAGAAGATACTGAATATATCATATTTACTGAGAAAATAACAGTAATGAAATAAGATGAAATTGAATATTGCATAGTGAAAGGAATTCCTTTCAATCTGCCTGTCATTTTTTCTGTTTTAATATATTTATGAAATAAGGGAAATAATTTTAAAGTGTCTGTTGCTGTGAATTAGCAACTATTGGTATTTGTTTCCAAATTTGAGATTTCAAGGTGGGTGTGGTTTACAATAAGGGTTTGATTTTTAAAGGACTTCTGTTCCCATAAAAGCACCTGAGTGTCTGTCTTGACTTCCAAAACAACTGCTTAGTACTGTAACAGAATTCAGTGTAAGGAGTGGGAATTTTCAAGGGCATCTATGGTTTCCAAAATGTGGCCTTTTTTTACGCATTTGCCTACATAAGGTTGGTGAATTACTCTCAGAAAAATATGGCATTAAGAGCCATCAAGAATGATTGCTTCGAAGACAGATTACTCTGAAGAGCTTTTTACCTGAAGGGAAACCAAGTGTATTGGCTCTTAAATTTAGAGTGCAAGGGACAAGAATTTTCATCCTTATACTGGCTAATGGCAAAGCTGTGCTAACTGTAACGTTGTAGGATTGTCTGCAACTTTTATATAGACACAGGAACCTCTTCTGCTGAAGGCAATGGTAAATCTTTTTCTCTCCCCCTCAAATAGTTACTATGTTAGTTCAGTTTTATGCTAGTGGTAAACTAATTTTCATTTTCTTTGGAGAAAAGAAACTTGCACAGTAAAGAAGCGCACTTCAGACACTTTTCGGAAGAATTGCTGTAATTACAGAGACTTCTGAGCTGAGAAGAGGTGAATAAATTCTGGCTTTGAGGACTGTGTGGACTGGATAAATATAACAAGAACAAGCAGATTTTGGCTAGAGGAAACAAGCTGGGATTGTAGAGTTTGAAGTGAGCTGCAAAGCAAAGCTTCCTCAAGACAAAGGTTGCAGTAATATGTCTTAAGTGCTATTAAAGTAATTAATTGCACATCCATGCTTTGTAATCAGTGTGATTTTTCAATCATTAAATGAATTATCTAAGGACTTGATTTTTTTTTTTTTTTGGAGAATTTTTTGTCCACACTAAGTTCATTTACTTAAAACATAGATTTATTTGTCAGTTTACTGTAGTCGGAAAATACGCTAATTGCACACAAATTTTTAATCCCCCAGTTTAAGAATTTGCATTCAGATTTTGTATACAACAGACTACAGAGGTGACTCAATGTAGGGAGTAATATCAGCAGTGTTAACGTAGGATCACTCAGTTATTCTCATACAGATCTTGAGGGAAAATGGGAGGAGATAGCACTGTGTGATGTTAAAATGAACAAGTGTATATAGGAGTGACTATGGAAATACTGCTTAAAATGCCACACCTATGGCTATAGCTTCCACCACATCTGCAGTTCCATCGTTAGTGACCTGTAAATTGTAGCAGATTCTAATTGCAGCCCATGTCTTATTTGCATCATCTAGAGAAAGTAATACAAACATTTTCTAAGTGCACTTTTTCTTTCCAGAAGAAATCTGTGCGCAAATCTGACTGAAACTTATTTTAATGTAATAGTAACATTTCTAGCTGTAGAATAGAATTCCTTTGGTACTTCTTCTTCAGTCCACATTATAGATCTGAGAACCTCAAGCTGTGTTCCGTGCATCAACAGTAACTACTGTGAATTGCAGCAAACTGTCTACTTTCAGTTTGTTTTCAATACTGCTTGATTAGGTTAGTATAAAGATCTGATATTTCTATTTAAACAAATACAATACTACAAAAATAGTACGAAAGATATAGTCAGGAGATAATCTCTGAAATAAAAGGATTTTAAAACTAATTTCAGCAATTTTGCTATCAAAAATTCCAAACAAAATAGCATTACTTTTTTGCTTTTTTCATCTGACCAGAGAGCCCAAGAATTAAGTTGGGATTACGATAAACTAGACGGTGTTTGAACAATTGTAGGAAGTGATACGCTATGTCCAAGGAGCCAGTTGTTAGTTACATTCAATTACCAGTCCTACCTCTCAGGATAACTTTTGCGAATATTGTATGCTAGAGGAACAGGTGTGTGTAAAACAGCACTTTCTGATTTCTTAAACAAGTGAATTCTAAAGGTGAAATGGTCATTGATGCATTTAGTAATTATATTTTGCATTTATTTCAGTAGGACAGATTTAAGAGACACTTACTTGTAGTCCAGAAGTATGTCAGAAGTCCGATTATTACCTTGCTTCTGGCTTCTGAATGCTCAATAGAGAACCTCCAGCGGATTTTTGAATTTCAATGTCTGATACAATATAGGTGTTCTGTACTTAGTTCAGAAGTGGTCAGCTCTTCAGATATTGAAAGTGCTTTAGGCACTTACGCTGTAGACAGTGTAGGGTTAGCAAGTTATTTAGACTCCTAATTGTAGTCAAGGCAGAGAATTAAACATTTCTAGTGCATAGCTCGTCCCATCCTACAGAAAATGTCAGCTTAGTAAATTAGATGAATAGCATTCCAGAAGTGACTGCGTCTTCCTTGACTGCAAAGTGAGTGAGTCAACGCAACTGAAATGTATGTAGTGCAAATAAATCTCATCCTTAATAACTCTTAAGACTGAGCTTGTTTTTCATAGTGTTTCATACTGGGTGTTGGATATATTTTTATGGTTTTTAGGGTGTGTATAATGTCGCATTTCAAATGCAAACGTGACCCAGCTCTACTGTCATCACTGCAGCTCCACTGATGGAGTAGGAGCTTTGTGTATAACAAAAATAACATGTCATTGCAATTTGATCCCTTCTTTTACTTTTAGCTGAGTTACTGCTGAAGTGCACAACAATTTGTTGTACTTAGTGACTGTATCAGTCTGTCTCTTTATCGCTTTAACACTTTGGTGTCAGTGTTAGGAAAACTATACCTTTGAAGAGCAAGGGATGTTAGAATGACATTAAGAACAGTCCTATAACTTGAAATTTCTGTCTGTTTCATTTTCAAATCTACATTCTGAATTGCTAACTAACTCCAGATACTCATGTCCACTGTCATTCTGGGGCACAGAGAGTAAGTGTGAAGGAGCAGAAATTTCTTCCCTCTGCAGAGGATGAGTTGGAGAAATTTCTTGTGTAACAGCCAGTTGCCTACCTGATAATTTCTGTTGTTTTGCTTCAGAGGTTTTTCTTTGTTGGTTTGTTTTCCAAGTTGAAAGCTAATGCATTTCAAAGTAAGCATTCTCCTTTAGCCAAGAAAGGATTTGCTCTGAAAACCTCGGAGAATGTTCTTGCAGAAGGGTGTGAGCTGGAACCCTCTGTCCCGTCTGGCTGCCGGTAGCTGGGTGGCTGAGGGCATTACAGTTCACTGCAGGTGACTTCTCAGGCTTGGCCTGAAGTTGCACAGGACCATTTTCTTCATATTCCTGGACTTAAAGTGCTTTTAAGTGTTTGCCATGAAGAGAAAGCGTTTTTACAACAATTAAATTTGAGAAGGTTTCTTCGCCTGGTGTTTTGAAGCAGCAGGTGGGTATGTGTGTTCAGACTTCCTCCACTCACTCTTGTCTTCCAGGTTTTCTGGCTTGAGGGGGACTGTTCAAGGCACTTTCTGTCTCTAAGAATGACATGTAAATCATCTTCAAAATTATTCAGGATCCAGAGTAACTCTAAAGAACGTGATATGACAGATGCAAACTGATGACAATTGTTTCTGTCTCATTTGCTACAGTTCATTTAATATAGCAACGGAAGAGAATGAATTGTTAAATGTGGTCTTCCAAAAAATCCAGCACAGGAAGCTGCTGTATCATAATCAACGGGAGAGATAGACTATTCACTTTAATTGGAAGCTAGTTAAGAGATTACAGTCAAGCAGTTAAAATAAATGATCATAAAGAGAACCAGGAGGCTTCACAAAAGGACTGGTGTTTAATGTATTTGTAATATGGAAAAAGCAGTAGGGGTGCGTAGTTCTTAGAATAAAATTTCATAGATGAATGACAGCTGGAAGAGGCTGAGGTCTTTGATGGATCTAATCTCCTTGATAAACTGACAACATGATGGCAAGTGAAATTTAGTGTTGACAAATATAGAAAGGTTATATTAGAATTAATCAAGTAATTAACTTTTTCTTGTATTAATGCATTAACACACCCACCCCACTGTAGACAGCTCAGCAAAGACTTCTGGTTAGTTAAAAGCAAACAAAATATTGGGGTGACAAGAAATGGGATGAGTAAAAATGCCAAAATGATCATACTCTAAAATAAACGCTTGCTTTATGGGTGTGGTGGGCAGGGTGTATGATCTTCAGTTTTTGTCAATTTGTTTCCAAATGTCTAATGCCCACATAGACCTAGAAGACTTTTAAGGAGAGAAGTCTGTGAACATTTTGAGATCATTAGATTATACTTCTTTTTGTTGGTTTTGGTTTTTCTTTTTTGTTGGTTTTGTGGGGTTTTTTGGTGTGTGTTTGTTTTTGTGGTTTTTTTTTTAGCTAGAACATCTTGTACATCTTTGAGAACAGATACTTCTGTTTTAAAAGCATGTATAAATGAAAGCACTCAATCTTGCTTGGAAGCTCTCCAGTTAGACTCTCTTTTCATGTGGGGTAGGGATTTGCTGCCAGACTTCAGTCCTCAGCTTCCAACTTTGTGATATCAAAACATGAACTGAGGAGATCAAAAGAGGAAAAGGTGGCCATAGAGCTTTCATAAAGAAAAACAAATCGCTGCGTGTAACATAAAATATCACTCTCCTTTTATTCTTGAGCACCTCCATGAAAATTAACCTAAAAATTTCCATAATCTTCTGACATCAGTCATGTGGCACTGAATTTGTTATGTAACCAGTGCATGAAATGTTAGTAACATCTTAATTTTCCTAATTTATTGTGCATTTACATACGATGCGTTACTACAGTAGTGGTGCTGCTCTCTAGCACTGCGCTGTGAATGCAGGACTTTACGACTTGCATTGTGCTTAGTTAGAAACTCTCTGCAGAGCAGATTGTTTAAGATGATCGGTCATGGTACCTGTTTTACCTGTACTGTGTTTTATCTTAAAGCAATAAGTATTTGATGTGCTTAAAGTAAAAAAAAAAAAAAAAAAAAATTCTGAGAAAACTATTGCATAAAAAAATGATGAAGCCTTGTTCTGAGCAGCTGTTTTGCTTTCTAGCACGAGCTATAATTATGCTAATTGCAATGATAAATGTTGCTTTTAAATGTGATTGTAGTTCTGTGTGTCCCACTCACTTTTTCAGGGAAAACAAATCCCACTTTTAAGCACCTGAAAGCAAATATTCATTTCACATTTTCTCTTTTTTTTTTTTTTCCCCTTCTCATGGCTCTACAGAAATTTATGATGAAGGTAAGCAAGTTAAACATTTAGTATTATACTTTCTGTGAATTCCTACACTTTAATTTAGTTCATTCTTTTTCTTTATTTTAACATCAGCATCAAACTTGCCCTCACTAAAATAGCACATACTGAATTTTGTAAAAACATGGTTGTAGAAACCACAGTGACTCTAGTTTGTATCGGGGTTATGGTTTGTTTAGATCATGAAGGACTAAGGCAGACACCTTTGTGGAAAGAGGACTCTGGACTCTTCTCTAATTCTGAATTCATCCTTACCCTTTCAGTGAGAATGCAGCACTGTCTGGTAAATAAGAAATCTTGAGACAAGGAATAAATAACAAAAGTGACAGTAAAACGTTTGGGCATTTTGGAAAGCAGGGACAGGAATGCTGTTGTGATGGTCTGGTGTCTCAGTGGGGTGAGTGGGGAGCCCTTGGACTGGGGGTCACTGGCCCTTCACTGCCTCACGTCAGCAACCACGTGCAGGACCTCTGCTTCTCAGTGCTTTTTTTTAAAAAAAGAAAAATTATTTGTTAAGATTATGACTTAGTGAACCTCCAAACATTTTGAATAACTGACATTTGAATAATTGGCTGTGATTTTAGCCCAAGATGTGTTGGTTATCAGTTCTCTGCTTTTTCCTTTAATCATCAATGTCTGTTCCCAATTCATCTTCCAGAACGATTTGTTTACTGATTTTCATCCCCTAAGAGTTTGCTGTTCTGTGGTATGGTCTTGCTTCATTGTCACTCTCCAAAAGGGAGGAATTCTGGGCTAGATAAGCAGTGCTATTTTAAGGGCTGGGTTTAATGATGTCAGAGGAGTTTTCTTAGATTGACTCCTCTGCTGATCCATCTTTTCTTCCCACTTGGCTGTCTGTCTCTATCTGTGAGTTTCTTTCTTGAGTGAGAAGGATGATTCACATTCCCTGTATCATACAGCAACAGAAAAAGCTTAGGCACAGTCCTTAACCTGTGAAAAATTCCTCCCTCCTCCACTTACTTAGTTCTAAAATAACCAGGAAGATTTTTATTAATTCCTTCTATCTCCTGTGCAATGAAGGAGGAGGAATATGGGGAAAGAGAAATCTTTGCTAGGCTAAGGGAGAAATCAATAAATTTTATCCTCTTGAGCAGGTTTTTTCCAAATGGCTGAAAATGCTTGAAAGTAGGAATTTGTAATGGAAGAATTGCCTCAGCCATAAATATAAATGTTTGGCTTACGTAGAAGGCTGGAAACAGATGATCAATATCATTTATTTTTGATTTATTTTCACTGCTGCATCTGCTTTTCATTGATGTGAAGTTTCCCATTGCTGGGAGAGTGAGAAATATAGTATTGGAAATATTAATCATGAGGTATATTTGAAGTGTTTCTAATTATGTAGCTGTTTATTCTGCCTTCCGACAGGTCAATATTAGCAAAATTGGGATCATTTAGCATGGTGCTGGCACAAATGTGTATCATCATTACCAATGATTCCAATCTTTTTAATATAGATAGTAAAATATCTCTGTGTTATTAACTGAAAAAGACATGCTCATGATTTTTATTGGCCGGTTGATTTATTCAGGTTTGGATTTTTATGTGATACATATATATGAAGCATAATTACACATTGTAATGCAGTTTTCAGAGCAGGACATCCTTAGGAAACCTATAGTTCAGCTAAACTTTTTTCTGTTCTTTGGCTTGGCATAACACGTAAAATAGGAGGTAACTGCTGATCATGTCAATGAAAAAAGTTTTTTGTGTGTTTGTTTGGTCGTTTTTTTTTTTATTTGTTTTATTTTGTTTCTTGGGTTTTTTTTTTTTGTTTGTTTGTTTTTTTTGTCACAGTGGCCCTCATTATTTAAGAGTAGGTACCAGCATACCTGAATTCTTGCAGCGCTTACTGTTTTCTAGTGAATTCCATGAATAAAAGTTGATTGACTAAATAATGATTCAAAAGTAAGGTGTAAAGACTCAAATATATATAGCATATATAAGGTCTTGATAGGTTCAACTTGCTGTTTGTTATTCTATTGTAGCATGGTATATAGGCAACAGGGAGACAAAGAAAGAGCTTTCAGACTGGTTTGAATTCGCCCTTTGGTGTTGCTGTTATTTGGTATGGTGAAGGGGTGAAGGAATATATTACCACAATGCCGAATGTTAGTGAATTGATTCACTTTGCATCTTTAAATTCTAAGCAACTAAATGCTGTGGGTTTGGTGCTGACCACTGGAAATGGCAGCCCAAGAGCACAGCAATTGCAGCCGGGCCTCATTAGCGTTTTTGGTAGAAGAATTCAAGGCTTCTGGACCTGGACGCTGTTACTTTGGAAAGGAAATTTGGTCTTTTTTTTGTGTCAAGATTTTAAAGACAGTGGATACTTCTATGAGTAAGAAGAACATGTAAAACTCCGTGGCTCACACTCTGTAGCTTTGTTTGTTGTCCTTACTGCTTGCAGCATTTTCAAGTTCTCCGATGCTGCTGGAGATGTAATTTCCCAGCGTTACTATTCCAAGAGTGAATTGTTTAGTTCTGCCTGACTAATCTTGTCTCACAAGCCTTCTAGCTCTGTTCCAGGGTTACCTCACAAGTCCTGCAGTGACTCAGCCTGTTTCCACACATTCCGTTTTCACCACTGCTTGGCATTTTCTGGACTCTTTGACCAGCATTCATCCCACAGAACTGAAATGCCTGATTTAGAGCCATGGATATCCTAAGCTCTCCGTGTAACCACAAGCAGAAGCATAGGTATCATCAAAAGAGTTGCTCAGATTTTAGGTGCATTGATTACTGTCCAAAAGTGCCTTTTTCTCTCCACTGGCTCTTTAGTTGCCTTAGGATAAATTAATCTGAGTTTGTGTTTTGTCATCAAGAAATGTTTTTAGCTTTTCATAAGCTGTTACTGATCATGCTGGTATTGAAAGAACGAGCCTTCCTGTGTTTTCCAGCTGGCTGTTGTCTGGTAATGAAAGAAGCTCTCATTAGCCATCTGAAGTTGCGTTCAGTGTGAAAAAAATTAGACAGTGTTATGATTTTGGGGAGTAAGAGATCTAATCGAACACTCATCTGTGGTGGTCTCTAATTCTCGTCAGCTTGTAGGATTGCATCATCACTGCTGACTGTAGATAAATACTGGCCTGCATCAGCAATGGTCTAGAACAGATTAAAAAATTGCTTATTAATAAAGAAATAAATAAATGAGTAGTTTTTACATTGCTATGGAAACATCATTTTGAGCATCCTCTCCTCTACAGAAATGGTTGTAGCATCCTGCAAATATTTATGTGTAGAACCATATCCAGATGGTTTTAGACTGTGGGACATCCTTCCCTCCTATTACTCCCAGTTCCTTTTAGTCTTTTCCCAATTTCTTTCTCTTCATTTCTAGTTCTGCCATCATGGAGTTTTCCTTGTCCTGAGTGAGGACTCAAAAGCTTTCAAGATCTAAGTTTATTCCACATCCTTTCAGTACTTTTCTATCTTTCAGATTATTAAATGGGAGCCTTTCATTTGCTTAAATGCAGGAAGCCCTAAAGAATTTTATATAAACAAAACATGTGTTCCTCGTTGTATACTCACAGTTTTCTGTCTAAAGAACAAGTTCAGGTTAAATATTTGTATTAGCCTGCTGGTGTAAAAACTTTTCTCAGCCTCTTGGAAAAAGGCATGGACACCTTACAGCTCTAGTCTTGACAGAAGTGGTTTCTGACTGGGAACAGCATAGTCCAGGGCCTGATTCTACTTTTACTCAGAATGCATGGTAGCTGGTTTTTTTTCAAGCCAATGCTTGTGATCAGACCCATGTTTCCTATTCCTATTCCTATTCAATTTCTAATGGATCAAAATCCAATTTCAGAGTGTAATAACCAGCCCTGAATGGGAAATTTGAGAGCCCCAACATGAGTCCCAGGGAAGGAACTTTGAGAAGGCTCCATCGCCGGTGGGTGCCATTCCTGCTTGGTTGATTTTTTTGGTGGTGAATGTTTTTAATTTAAAAGAGTTCAAAGCAGGCAACTGTAGGATATTCTGTGTTTAATTATATAGTCTACTTATGCATTTGAACTAAGTGTCTAGATTTAGAGATGGGATTTTTTTCTTCATTCTGTAGCTTTTTAACAGTATAAATGTCATAAAATAAACTATGGAGCTTCATGAAACTTAGAACAGACTCGTTTGGACAAAAGAATGATTTTGCATTTATATTTGAAAAGGTTTTTACGGGAGTGTAGCTGTCCTCTGTTTGACGTGGTGTTGTTTCCAGCATCTATTTTAAGATGGCCATCATTAGTAGCAACAATTAGCTTTTCCCCTCATCCAAATGTGTCGCACTGATGTTTAAATATGAAAGTTGGCAATATTTTTATTTTAATTACCAAGTTGGTATGTTTTGAAATCACTGTTCCATTATTACATGTTGCAGTTTTAAGCTACTGCTAGCATTTTAAGTCTGTGACAACAGTAAATTCAGTAACGATTGATTTCCCCATCGGCTTTGGAAATAAAGTGTTAGCTTAGGCTTTGTTTCAGAGGCTTGCTCCATTTTAATGAAGCGTAAGTACTCAGTGCCTTAAAGGACATTGTTTTACTCCAGTGTAAATACGAAATAGCCTCTAAAAGTCATATCTGAAACTTTTAATGTTATCTTGCATTATTTGCCTTGGAAAACATTTGTGAAGAAAAACGGAGCACATTGCTTCTGTTATTGTACAGCTGCTCTCGCATGTTAAAAATTTTCAGTGCCATGAAAATAGTTGTGTAGTGTATTTTTAGAAACCCATTCAGAGCAGTGTTCAATGGTCCTAAGTTCCATCTAGGCCATTTGGGCCGGGGTTTCCTGCGGCCGGATCTGGGACACTGTCCTGATCCAATATCAGGGAGGTTTCGATGCGATCCCAGGAGATGAGATTAAGACACAAACGCAGTCATATGCCGTGCAACCTGTTAAACTTTATTTTCGGTGAACCAGGAATTAGAGGTCTGGTGGGGACGGCAGCAGGCGGGGAGAA
>Ga0181612_150392_pt1 | contig 10525 bp, 4 predicted proteins | sample HoacroProtozoa21_FD_119630 | JGI IMG/M metagenome (GOLD analysis project Ga0181612, IMG submission 119630) | Hoatzin crop microbial communities from Cojedes, Venezuel. Combined Assembly of Gp0051906, Gp0051904, Gp0051908
GATAGAGGAGCACATACTAAAAAAGAGTAAATATAAAAATATTTCGTGAGAAGAAAACATCTCTCTCACCGCCTGTGTATGTGAGAGGGAGAGAGAGAGAGAGAGAGAGAGAGAGAGAGAGAGAGAGGTTCCTTTAGGGACAATACGGAGCAGAAGTCTAACTTTAGGTACCCTGCAGAGTCCTCGAGAAGTCACTTGTGCTAAGGCTGGCTTTTGTGAACATCCCCCCAAAACTCGCACACAAACACACACACACCACTAATACTGAACAGCTGCCATAGGCAGGAGAAAAATCACTAGTTTGAATTTTTTTTACATTAACTAATGTGTTTCCCAATTTTCCCCAGTACAAAGTGAAGAAATTATATTTGCCCTCGTGCGTATGTCCCTTTTACGCTTTTTTTGTATACAGAAACAAACAAAAGAACCCCTTGACAAAGTCTAACCATAACTACTGTTATTAGGCATTTGACTATAACAATAATTACTGCCGGCTAACAGGACGTTATAGAGGTTCCAAAATCAAATGCAAAATAATTTGTTAACTTTGCTTTAAAAGAAAAGCAGCACCATTCTCCTGCAAGTTCTTCAGTCTGAGGCCCCTATCAACATCTCGGGATACCAAAATTGCGCAGTTCCAAGGACAGCCTTTGAACGTAATTTGAATTACAGGATTTCATCTGAATTTGATCTTACCTAGCGGCAACAAAAGAGCACATTGTGGCAGCCAATCTGCTAGACGCCCAGCGAGCACTTCTTTCAAAGAGGCGATGTGCACAAAGGGTTACCATCTGCGGGAGGAGGGAGGGACGGAGCAAGGGGGGCAGGAGGGGTGAGTCATAAAAAGGGGGCCTCTTGCTGCAGCCACAGAGGAGGGACCATAAACCATAAGGAGAGTAAATTTAGAACGGGAGGCCTACTGCATTAGAGGGATTCCTGACATTCGTGCTGAAGTGGCTGCCATCTTAAACAGCCAACGCTGGCAAACAAGGTCAAGACATCACCTAGGCGGATTCTACGGCAGCAATGACAACAAAGGGTTTGCAGACAGGTACCAGACTTGCCTTTGACAGGGCACTGGTATTTAGGGCGAAGGAGGAGGAAGTGTATGCAAATCTACTGAAAAAAACCTTATCTTGAGAAAAATAAATGAGAAATCTGAGTGGGAATATTTCCATTTCAAGCATACAGAATAGATTTTAAAGCAAAAACTAACACTGCTTCTGCTTCTCCTCTCTTTTGTTTCCATGGAGCAGCCTGGGCCACATTCTCAAGCGAGGATGTGCAAGTGCATCTCCTCTCACTCTAGTGTTCCATCATCAATTTGCACTAAGAATTTGATTTTTTAAGTGAAAAGCTACAGCTAAAACCAGCTATACAAACAAGCAGGCACTGTCCATACAACTCAGTCATCTTGATGAGGTACTAACCTCCAGCACCTATAGGTACCTCAGCCTAAAATGTCACACAACTCTGCCAATAAAGCATAAAACAAGGCCCCCATTTCATCCCTGATCCCTAAACTCAGCTTTTTCTAAACCCACTGCCATTCCACCTCTGATTTTCTCCAGAACAGAGTGCTGAATTTTATGGTGGTTTCATAAAGTGGACAAGTACGCTTCCTGGGAGGTAGAAGTCAGACAAAGCTCACTTCACTTATGATCCAAAAAGATCAATACGTGGGAATCCAGACAGATCTGATTAACATGCTTATGTTCTGCATCAGGTAGATAAATAACAAATGCAACGACAAAACAGAAGACAGTATTCTCCCTTGAACTAGAAATTAATTTTTGTAGATCAGAGACAGATCCCCATCATTACGGATTCAGCAAGAATTTCATGCTATCAGTTAAAGTAAGCAGGAAATATTTTTCCATGGGCAAAAGAATTTATTTTCAATACAACAGAAAACACGTGGTGTGCACACTTGTATGTGAAATTCCACAAGTGAAACTACAGACTGTTGTAATGCCTGAAGGTAAATGACAAGCTTCAATCTAATCAGATACTCTGAAGATTCTTTTTGCTGATCCTTCTATGTCCTCTGCAACTAAGCCCTTTGCCATGATAGAAATAACTTCACTAGAATATAGATAACCACAGACTTCTCCCATTAATATAATGCTATGGCAATTCAAATCAGCACTATATCCCTTAAACTCACTTTCACTGGACTAGTCATTTTAGTACCTATGTATTAGATTTACTATTTTGCCATTACCTAACAAATAACTTACCACTTGGGACAATCTACTCTGTCTCTTTGTAAAGATGCATTTAAGTTTCAAATTGGTATGTACTGCCAATATACTGAAGTCCTTTTTGACCATGAACCCAATATACAATTTATTAAACATGAGATATTTGCTTTCGTTGTTAAGAATTTGCTACTCCTGCAGTCATGTGTAGCTTATTAATACCGTTTCCTTAAGCCAACGAAGTTGGTGAAGAAGTTTTTTCACACTAGACACGCCATTGTGTTGATTAAGATGCACTGAGGTATTGCTGGCACTCCCAGCAAGTCCTTAGTTCTTGAAAAGCCCATTCCAGAGATTTGTAAGGGCATTTAGGATGCAACCAGATTGCAAAGCAAAATACATCAACCTCACCGTAGATGAAGCATGAAAAGTGTTATGTCTGAAGTGAATTAATCATTTATCCTACAACTACTTTTTCATGTTCTACAAACACAGAGAATGATACTACATGCATCCATTCAGAATTCTGTTTACAGTAGAGCCATCAGTTCCACAGGATTTGTACCTGAACTGTGCATCTTTGTACATTTTTGCAACTCTACGCATAATTTTCCATGTAAAAATATGAAAAATACTTGAGTTTTATTTCCAGTGGTGCAGAAACAAGATAGACAAAAAGAACTTAACATTTCTAACTTTCAAGTTTCATTATTTTTCAGTTTTGCCATTTCTAATGCTTGCAATAGCAGTACTGTTTTTATTTATTGGCCTTATTCTCATGCCAATATATTTCACAATAATTAAAAAAAACTTCAGTAGGTTTTAAGTGCTTCCGACAGTATTGTGAGGTGTTTTGTCCAAGATGTATTTTCCTTCCCTTTTTTTTAAATAAAAAAACACTTTGCAGTATGAGACAAACCTGCACCAACGTGAAACAACAGTATATTGTGTCAATATTTATGAGGGAGTGTTCTTGTAATTAAACCAGGCAACTGAGACCAGAAATCCTAATGTTTATTCTTAACACAGGTGTGTGTTTGTGGCCCCCAACAAATCACTTAATCTTCTGTCTGATTTCTTATCAGTTAAGTGTATGTCTTATCTACCACTTCAAAAGGGTGTGACGCTTTCCTTATCAGTGCCTCTGAAGTCACAACATAAAAAGACAAAGAAGTCACATAACCTAAGCTGTTCTCTGTTCTCCTGTGGACTGCCACTGCCACTGCCTCACTACGGCAGCACAACCATGATACTGTCTAGGAGCTAATGAAAATTTTTTTGCCTAAATTGTGCACGTATAACAAAAGTGCATTCCATTACCCTCTCACAGCAGTGGGAGCTCTGTGTTAAACAGCAATGCTTAACATCAACTCTTCTCCTTTCCTTCCAATGAGCCTGAACAACTCTATGCATGTGGTTATCATTAGACAACCGTATTTGTTTAACCTTTCAAAGGAAGGAAGAGGTCTTTGGCATGTTCCCGGGAGTACACGCAGAACCTGACTCTCATATCCTGAATTTAATTGAGCAAGTACACTAGAACTTGGGCTTTTGACATGTAAGTGCAACTTCAGTATCATAACAAGGTGTGGTGGCAATGGAGATAGTGGGCAAACGCCGCAGCATGCCGTCTGTCCACCATGGCAAGGCAGCTCTTAACCACGTGCTGTACATCTTTAATGAAAACAATGTTCTTCCCCACTGCATTGCTTTTCACCATTACTAATTGAGCAATCACTCTTGGAACATAAAGGATGAAAAAAATGCATTGGCTTAACAGGTTTCTACGTTTTGATCCAAAAATGCCCTTTATATATTACTTACTATTCTATCACAATTCAAATGGCAAGAAAGGCTTCAGAAGACAAACTAAATACAAGTTTCTGTCTGTCAATAATTTTGTTCTGTGGAATCAATATATGAAGGCAGAAGGGAAATAAGTAATCCTAATCCCATTCCCAATTAAGAAACCAAACAGATTAAATAGATGAGTTCAGTTGTAGTTAAACATGTCATTACTGCAAATTCTGTCACTCAGAGGGCAGACCACGTTAGGCATCCCAAATGCAGGTTGCTATCGCATTAGCCATCCTATTCCTGCTATCACATTTTTAATACTGATTTCACAAAAGGAAAGAAACAAACTTGAAGAATACATATATATTTAGCAGAACATAGATGAGCAAAGGCAGAGAATAGACAAGCCTAACTCTGACCAGTGTCAAACACCTTCAATTTCCACTCATGTCAATGCGCTCTGAAGGCCCGCAGAACCTCATATGACCAGGGTCTATAAAACAAGTTCTATTTATTTTCCAAAACCTAAAGTTCTTGGCAACTTATATAATGGAAAAAAAAAATAGACAAGGGTATTAAACAATTAATTTAATTATTTATCTCGTTTTGGAAAAACACCTAGATGAAACCACATTATTTACAGTGTTTTCAAAGCTAGAAAATCAAGTGCGTACTGAAGGGATCACATAACGACAAGGGCATATTGAAGGGATATTTCCCCCTCTGTAACCTGCGGTAGTCCGGTATTGAAAGTTCAGCAAACAGGATCCAACTATATCTATTTTTCCTCAGATGGATCTTCAGCAGTGTTACACTTACAAAAACAAAGCCACACCTGACTCACAGTGCAGATAAATTCAAACACATCTGTGTAAACAGGCTAACCCCTGTCCTATTATACACAGGAAACGCATCTGGACTGGCGTGTTCTGCAAAAGTTCTAACCTCGTGTAACTGAAAAAGCTGAGGTATTATGGCCCACAAACAGATTTTATAAATAAAAACTGTAGCATAGTGTGGAAGTGCTACCAGCTGTAACTATGACATATCAGAAATTCATACTTCTGCACATTTAACTATCTTTTTCACAGAGCTTAGATGAAAAAAGCAGGAGGGAGCTTACAGAATAACTCAGACAAGATGTAGTCCTGAAGAAAAGGGACATTCAGGATTGTAATTAATAAAGGCTTTAAGATTCATGTTCACATCAGGTGTTCCTCCAGGAAAATTCATTGATTCAGTGGGATTGCTGCTAACACCTCTGGACCCGTGAACATCAGAACTGAGTTCTTAATATGTACTGTTTTTCATACAACCAAGAAATAGGCAGAAATGTTCCACGAAAAGTCTAATGTCAACTACTGAAGGCACCGGTATGAATTTTCTTGTACACTTAAGAAAAAAAAATTTGTCAATTATTCGTCTACCCTCTAACCAAATAAAATATACAAGAAAAATATACAAGTTCTGCATAACAACTGTGTCCATATCATGGGCTTTTCCCAGCAGTTATGTCTCTGCTATATCTCACTTCACCCTACCCACAGCCAAAACAGCTATTCCAGCAGAAGTTCATAGTCCAGGCCTGATTTCAAATTAGAGTCTGACTCTTAAAATCTAAGCAAAGAAGAAATGGGAGGCCCTGAATGACACTGAAATACATCACTGAAGTATTTTCATTATTCAAAGAGGCTGATTTGAAAGGAAAACGATGGAAAAGATTACGTAAACAGCAGTAGAGCTTTTACGAATCAAAAATTCAAACATAGATAGTGGTCATCCATTCCTTTACAAAGATGGAAGATAGTAAGGAGGATGCATTGGTCAAAAGTCATCCTATAACTTCAGGGAAAAGAGGAAGACAATGTCTCCCATAGTGATAAACAAGGAATAGTGAAATGGCAGGGAATGACAACTGAGTTTGGCAAATGGTCTAGCATGAAGATGACTTCATCCCGTGGGGAGAAGCCAGACAGACTGACAGTTAGGACAGATTCAGAAAATAGCCATATTTTAAGTCCAAGAAGCATTTAAAACTATTACTGAAATGCCCACTGTCACAGCCTGGCAGCAGGACTAGTATTTAAGTACCACATTAAATACATTTCCCTATTACTACCATCATTCAAAGCAGGTGTGGGAAACCCAAGGCCACACTACAAGCAGCCCGTATCTTCACGTCACACAAACCATGGCAGTAAGTGTGGCATACCGAGAGTCCCTGAAAGCCCTGCTTTGCTATCAGAAAGGACAATGTTTCTCAAACAAATGAAGTAGCGATGAAAATACGAGACAACTGCCTAGATTTTCAGGGATACCAGTTTCAGATACCACATAATTTGAGTTGCAAATGCTTTACATCTGCCAAATCCATTGCTCCCACCAGCACAGTGCATAGGTCTGCCTAAGAAAGCCCAGCAGCCTTTCTCCAAATTATTCACAATGAGCAATTTGTACAGACAGAATAATCTCAAAATAAAGCAATTAATTTGAGAAAAAAAGGAAAGAATCAAAAAAATCCCTTCCCCCAGTCATTTCCACTTTGCTAAATTTATTATGTGGCTGCAAATTAATACGTCACCTGCACTAGCTATCACAAGCCTCTTGGCCTGTCTCAGAACCTGCTTTAATGAACAGCTGCAAGTAGTGGAGGAAATATGTAAACAGCTCTCTCATTTCTCTGTGCCATTGTGTCAGCTATAGTACATGTCTTTGAAGGTGCTCCAAAATCAGCATGGCTCAGCTTTTCCCTTTTTCTCCTTTTGGGAGGAGGAAGAAGCAGAGAAGGGAGGACAGGCTGGCAACAGAGGGCTAACTCTGCGCTTGCTGTGCTCTCGACAGTAAGTCTGAGAGTGTTTAAATTCAGTTTACACAGGCTTGTCTGTAAGGACAAAAGAAACCACTGCTGGTGGTTAAAAATGCAAAAGGTTTTGATTGTAATGGCTTGACAATCAGCCAAAGATATGACTAGGGGGAAAAACACAGCAAGGCAGCTATGACCAGAATGGAAGAAACAAGGAAAAACACATGACTTGACTTCAGAGCAGAAAATTGACTTAGGCTTTGCATAAATGACAGCATACCTCCAAGCTTGCCTGATCCACAGTCTGCCTCGAATGAGAACGTGCAGTCTGAAAGCAGAGCCTATTAAAAGGCATAATGTTTCTAAACGGCATCTGTTACGTACTAATAAGCATTACTTAAAGGACACAGGCCTTAAATTGCTACCAAACGTGCACTTATCTGAAACCGCTGCAAGGCAATCATTACAAAAATGTCACATGACACCGTGGGAATTTGAATAATATGAAATGTTTTTATTTAGTTTGGCTTGAAATCCTTACACAGAAAAAATACGGAGGCACTTTTGGAGATTTTTGAAACTGTGCAACTTCACAGGAACGAAACACTAGCAAGAACTACATCAGCAAAGCCATTTGCCATCTGTTGTCAGTAATACTATAAAGACCAGCCACCAGACAGCAATTCCAAAGGTTACAAACACAAGTTTTAAGCACTCACAGACCTCTCAGTAACTGAGTAGGACACAGTTTACTTCAGGTACGCGTGACCTGAGGGTCTGCCAATCATTTTTGTGAAGACAACACACCAGAACTGCGAATTGCCACGCGAAGGGTTTGGGAGTCTCTCAGTAAGCAACCATTACATAGTGTGGAAAATACACACCAGCCTGTTCTATGTAGGTTCTTGTAACATACAACTGTAATGTCTGCACACCTCCCACTTGCAAATTTAAATGGGCTAGACTTTCTCTCGTCTTGTTTGTTTTCTCATACGTTCCCCGAAGGAAAGGAGTGCATTCACTGCAATGCTGTTATGAAAAGGGACTGGTTTGTTTGCTGCGTTTTGGACTATATTTTTTCTTTGAGGGAAGTATTTAGGTTTTTGTTTCCTGTTTTCTTTTATTCTAGACCATAACTACATATTCATCTCAAAGAAAGCAAGGTTTCAGTAACTTGCCTTACCTGTGGCATGGAAACGAAGGAGGTTACGACAGCCCTTACTTCTTAGATACACATACTCTGCGGTCTGAGTAAAATTCTGCCTGTTCCATACACGTGATTTTAGTCATACTGAAGAAGTATGGCTGTTGATCACTGTCATCTTGGAGCTTTCAGTAGCTTTTCTAGATGTGGGAGCCACGTTCATGATATATAGTGCCTATACTCAACCTGAATTCTGTGGTTCAACCTTCCAGGCTGCTGACCTCCTGCCTGTAAACTGATTAACACAGATTTCATGAAAGACAGGGAGATTTCCATCTTCCTAGAGAGACAGATGGACATTTAAGGGTTCATTAATGCAATTGTTAAACTAGACGTGCAGGTTTCTCATACAGTAACTGACTATTTCTCAGGCTCCAGAGTCGTATCTGCACTGTTACTCACTGAATGCCCTTCCTAGCCTTGCTGTTAGATGGTTAGCACATACAAATCTGACTTTCAATGCGTTCTAAAGATCAAAAAGAACTTGTGACAAGGCTGAATTTAAAACAAGAACCTCAAGTTCTAGGTCAACAGCTGACCTGCTTCTCAGTGGTAAGGTTTGCCTAGGACCTATAAAGGGGCTTAGGAATCTTGCCCTGTGAAAAAGTTACAGGAACAGACCTCAAGACCTAGCTGTAGCATCTTAATTACAGCATGACATGAACTGAAAAGGACCACTTGCTCAAGAAGAGCTAATGGCTGACTCCAGTATGCTCTTAAAGCGTGCTGTATACTCAACCTACTGCCAACTGTTTCAGAATTATTTGATATATAGGTATATCCAATTAAATAACTAAGCCAAAACTGGGGCCATACCTAAAAACAATAGCAGCTGTCCCGAAAGAGAAAGGAGATGACAAAACTATTCTAAACATTCCATTTGAGAGTAATGAAAAAGTCAGGGGGAAAATGTAAACATAAACCGGTGGCTAACAGTACCATATTTGCTTGGACATGAAAGCCCAAGTCCCATTCATCTAGAGATACTTTATTTAAAAACATCAGCAGAATTGAGATAATCTTCCACAAAAACCCAACAGCATTATTACAAATGTTTGACTTTCATAAGTGGCTGATAGGAGGGAAAAAATAGAGCAATCTGACTACGGCGCATTTAGCCATGAGCAGCTAGAGGAACTAATGAACAACATCATTATTTTACTGCAGGGGATGAAGTAGGTGCTTTAGATAAATGGCAGCAACTTAAAATGTTTCAGAAGATAAATTCACCTTCTCTCCATTTACCTGCTAGCGTGACAAATTAAGAAAGAGAAGTATAAAAACAGAGCAGAAGGGAAAGCAGTGCAAAAGCTAACTGAGGTGATGCAACGGGCCCTTATCCAAACAAGTGCGTGAACAGAGATTCTTGGAAGTGCTCCTAGTCAAATATAAACCACCAACACTACACACGCCAGACTCCCTTGGAAATCCACGGTGGAGCATGTGCAGAAGATCCACCTGTCCTAAAATCAGCTCCCTTACCATGCACTAGGAGAGCTGCCATTGGGGAACTAACGTAAGGTCTGTTCACCTCAAAGCAGCCGAATGGCCGAGTTCTGGACTCTGCTGAGCAGAGCAGCTCTTTGCCCGCTGTCAGAAGCACCAGTAAACCAACTTCTGTTGAAAGGACGTGAAGGGTGAGCAGCTTTTTTCCTTCAAAAATTCATCATTACAGAACATGTATTTCTCATTCTACACTCAGCCCATGATCAACAAAGAAAGTTTTTACTGAATGCTTTTTTAAAGAAAGGGTAAGTACTCTGCAGTATAGAAAGCTTTTTATATCTCCTTTCGACACCAAAATAATCCAACTAATTATTCTTCTGCGGTCAAGAAGCAACACGTCTACTGCTCCTTTCGCCCCTGTTAAACCTGTCTTTCGTTAAGCCATGTTTTTGCTCAGTTTGGGTAAACACTTGCTGACCCTGCCTGAGATTGAGCCTTAAACCGTAGAAGTATTTTTCACGCGGTGTTCTCCCTGCTCTGCAGTCGTTCTCAAGTGCTCAGCCATGAAGCCCCAAACCTGTGCTGCGAGGCCTCCGAAGGCACGCTGGAAGCCGGTGTTCGGAGACGAGCCCTTGGCCAGCATCGCCGGCTGTGCCAAAGCTGACAGAAATCATCAGGCCAGCTCCTCTCTGCTTCGGGACAGGTCTGGACTAGCCTAAAACCTGGAAAAGTTACCTGCGCGCTTGGGAAAAGAGCAAAAAGCCCTGGAGCAGGCTGCTCTGGCTGACCCTGCCCTGCGCAGCGGGGTGGGACTGGACCATCTCCCTCAGGCGATCTGCGAAAGCCGGGAGCATGGCAACGGGGAGCGGGGCTCCCCCGGTCACGGCCGCTGGCGACCGAGCGAAGTTCTCCTGGAAAGGCCGGAGCGTTTTGCAGCGTTTCGGCCGCCCGTGGAGAGCCCGACGGCGGGGAGCCCGCCATCTCGGCGCTGCCTCAGAGCGTAGGCCAGACCCCGCCGTCCCAGCCCCGCGGGCGGGCAGCCGGCCCGGCCTGCGGGCGGGCGGCGTAGGGAGC
>Ga0181612_160811_pt1 | contig 10525 bp, 8 predicted proteins | sample HoacroProtozoa21_FD_119630 | JGI IMG/M metagenome (GOLD analysis project Ga0181612, IMG submission 119630) | Hoatzin crop microbial communities from Cojedes, Venezuel. Combined Assembly of Gp0051906, Gp0051904, Gp0051908
CAAACCATTCTATGATTTTAGAATGTAACCTTCCCTTCTGTAGTGTAAAGGCAGAACTATTCAGCATTCCTCAACTAGTAATTTTATAATGAATGAAAAAAACCTGACCTCTTTTTGCAGAACACCTTTTAGGGCTACTAAGTACGCCAGTAAAACGCCTTCTTGAAATTCTGTTGCTTCTCCAAATAGATTTATCTTATCTTACGGCAGCCTAGGAAGAGTTCTAGTTACACCAGCAATTTTCAATAGTTTAAAACCTCAGTTTCCCTCTTCAGGAAGGAGAGGCCGCCATCTTCTCAAAAGCTGACTTTTTCTCCAAGTCTCTTCACAAAGCAAGCTTTGGCAAAGCCTCCCCAGCAGAGAGAACTCGGCACAGCCCTCTGGGCTCTGACAGGGGGCTGTGCTACAAAGGCGGCAGAGGCAGAGATCGAGCGCAGCAGGCCTGAGCAGGGTAGCTGGTTTTGTCAGAGTTGGCTGGATACTGTAATTGGGTCATCCATGGCACGAGAGTAAGCCCACGACGCTAAAACAGCATCCACCAGCCACCGCACAGACAGGCTGGCTGGGTGCTTCTCTCTGCTGATAAAATACGGATCCTGAGAACGGGGGCAGCGCGCCTCCTGTGCTTTGATAGGAATGAAATTAGGTGTGTGGGGCTACACCCAGGATGCCCTGAAACACTGCCACTAGTAGTTGACTGGAGTGGTTTCTTTACCATTATTATTTTAGTATAGTTTGCATTAGGTAAGTTTGGATCCCTTCACAACCCAGCAGGTTCTAAAGCAGCCTGGCTGCAGGGTAGCAGAGAGAAGGTTACTGGGGAACCTTACATCTGCACCTCTTGTCTTCGACATTCTGCATGCTGCCCGGGTGCCAAGTAAAGCTTTACTTCTAGGCAAGCACAAGCCTCTGAGAAGAAGCCGCACAAGTTCAACAGACAGACATTTCGACCACTGACAGGTGCTACAGTTAGCAGCTAAAGGACTCGGCATATCACCTGGAAGCACTTAAGACAGCTAAATCAGGTAGTTTACCATTGAGTTTTAGGATTCCTGAATATTCTTAGAAAAAGAACAAAAAGATGACATCCACCCCCAAGACTATCTTCATGCAAAGACCACGACTCTTGTAACAAAAGCCTCGAATTTCAAGCACAATTCCAGCTAACATTCGCCTTGATGATACTTTCCAGGTCAGTCTCCCACAAAGCTCAGACACTGAACACCAGCAGACACTCTCGCAGCTACACGGCCAAGCTCACTGGGTGCTCAGTCCTGACTGGACTTAGGACATCCTGATCTGTTTTCTTGTGTGAAGCATCAAGAAGGAAGAGAACTTGTACACTGAGTGAGGTGGGATCTCTGCTCACCTTCAGCTGAGATCTCAAAGCTGCTGCGGTCCCTCACAAGGTCTAGGATTACAGTGATCGACCATGGGAGTAAGTAGGATAAATATAACTTTTGTGCTCTCACTTACGTGGGAGCTATTTACTGGCATGTCTGCTGTCCTGCCTAGCCATCTCCCAAAGGGTTCTGAGGTACCAGGAAATCCTGGTGAAACACACGTCTACTTCAGCCAAAGATGTGGAAGACACTGTTGGTGGCAGGTTAGCTAAAACAGAACAGGTCCCCCAGTCATCCTCTTATTCTTACTTAAAGTTCTGCTTTGCTTTTTCCCCAACACAAGCAAGTGAGACGGTATCAAGTAACTACTAAGGAGCAAGATAAAATAGTTACTCACCGTGAATTACCACTACCTTAAAAGGGATTTATTTTGACAAACATAACCACATGTAATGAAAATAAGTGAAAAGCAAATGCTTCATTTTGCCTCGCCTAGTTCTAGTAGCGCCCAAATCAGTTATGAAAGTCCTGAAAGTCAATTGTGAAAGTGTGTTTTGTTTTAAATAAACCAGGGATTTCTGCTATGGAAAAAAAATAATGTATACGTTTTTATGTAACGTTTATAACAAGGCTTTTAAAGAAAATAGTTACAGGTATTCAACTGCATCAGACTTCAAAAGAAAAAAGATTACACATACAATACAAAAATACAAAAAAAATATTTTTTAGAACTTATAAACTCAAATGTCTAAGTGGTCAGAGCGTTCCTAAAATAAAATTTAAAAAGAATACACTTCAAGATGCACTTTCCTTTCTGCACTCACAGATTCAACTTCAGCATGAAGAAAGGTTTTAGAGGCAGGATGAAAGCCACTGACATACTGAATTCTACAGCCAGTTCCAGGTTGAAATTAATTTAGTGGTCGACACTATCAGGTATCTGAGTTTAAAAAGAACCTTACGTTTAGTAGTGGGGCGTGGCGTGATAGTGTTGCTGTTGATAAATTTTGTTTAACCAGTTCTGCTAGTAAAATGTTTTAAAAATAAGCAATCTGAATTAGCCTGAAATTTAGACAGTCCTTCCTAGGTTTGAAACCCTACAGCACTGCTCTGTGGTACGAAAGCCAGGAAATTAAATTGACCAGACTAAAGTAATTGTTGAAAATTATTGCAAAAGGCAGACAGGTAGGAAAAGTCAAGTTTTATTTCTGAAGGTGACTCTTGTTAGAAGCATTAGGACTGCAAATACAGGATTCTTCTCTAACCTGATAGTGTCCACTGAGGTCACGGGCATCAAGGTATTTTGTTTTAAATTGCAAGACAGGGAAAGTGCATCTTAGATTTTTCATACTTAAGCAGTGAGTTACCGATTTTTGGTGTGGCTTTTATTCCTTCTAGGCATAGTAAAGAAAAATATTTCAACCAAATGTGAAGCTTAATGTACATTAGCTTGTCTTTTTGGTGATGGCTTTTGTGTACCACAAGGAAATGCTAACAACACTACTCAACGCTAATGAATTAAGAGGAGCACACTGAAAATCTACCTTTGCAGTGAATATTCTTTACAGACTGTATCTAATATACAGACAAGGCCCATTTCCTTAAGATGAAACAGGCCACAGAAGGTTACACATCCTACATGAAGTCTTAAACAAAATTAGAGCTAATTTACCAGAGCCACTCAGAGCAGCGTAATTCCTAGTTTGCAGAGACTTAACAAAAGGGGACTGCAGGGAGAAAAAAAAAATCCAGGTTCTTATTAATTCCTGCGTAAGTTTATATTCAAATTAATAGTCCAGTAACACTTCTAGCACAGGACAACGCTCACTCTCTTTAGCAGTACTCCTAGGAGTCAACTGTATCTCCTGTTATGAAGAGGGAGGCAGAAGTGAGAATGCGCGAGCATTCAATGTTACCCTGATTAAAGAGACAGTAACCTTTTTCATCCACCTTAACTGCTGACCAAAAAAAAAAAAAAAAAAAATCTTAAAAAGGTACCACTCCAATTTCTTTATTATCTGTAACTTTTTGAAACTAATCACATGGAACTACAAAATTAGCAAACGCCTCGAAATCTGTATACAAAACATAAATTACCTCTAATTTCAAACTCAGTTATTAGTGTACCACTCAAAATCTTAAAAAAGTGGCTCCAAAGATAGTCTTATACCATTCTTAAAAAAGGAAACTGTTCCTTTAACGTTACACCCTCCCCTCCCCCCAAACACCCAACTCTCCATCCACATCATTTAGTTATTTTCGTGGTCGTGGACATTTCCAAGATGAGATTTTATATTTCGTTCCCATAGCTTCTGGTTGTCAGAAAAGCCATGCTTTCCTTTATTGAAGGAATTTGGTCCTGCTGAGGTTGGTGTATCCCTGTGGAAAGTGAAAGAAGATCGGTTGAGAAAGTCAGTTCAACTATAGCAGTTTATGCAACATGACACTGAAAACACCAGTTTCAAGTCCAAACTGCCACCAGAAACTACCAAACATTCCTTTCTCTCCATTACATCAGGCGTCCTCACCAGGAGCAACTGCAAGTTGGCCACAAAACCGATCTCTCTGTAGCACGTCAAGACAGAGCGACAGGATGGGGCAGCAGAGGAGGTGGGAGTGGCAGTAACTGCTGCCAGTTCTGAAGAATTTGTTACAAGGGCTACAGAACTGAGGATCCAAATTTGCTACTGGAGAAAAAAAACGCACTGAACAGCAGCAAACCTGCAGGGGACTGACTTTAAAAACAGTCTATCATGATAGACATCTTTAAAATATATATGCTCAAAATTAATTCCCAACTTAAGTGAAGCCTCCTCTGAAAATGTCCCTATTTATTTTAGAAATGGCCCATTACTCAAATTTGTGGCAAGCAGAAGAATTATATGCATTTGTTTTAAAAGTAAACAAGCTGTTCTTTGTCATTCTGAAAGAGGTAATTCTCATCTTCTCCTTGCACAGGATTTTAAAAATCTGAGCAGACTATCCTACTTCAGGGAGATTTATAAAATGGAGAACTACAAAGACATGAGGTTTAGCAGCAAGTAGAACACCCACCTGCAACCTTTCCAAGAAGAATGCTAGCTTCTATTTAATACAGAATCAGTATCTTCCTCAGAAATAAAGTAGCAAATAAGATTCAAAGTGCAAATGTACTACTTTCAAAGTACAGCTGAAACATTAGGAAATATCTGTATTAAGGTTTTCTTGTTTCTGGAGAAGCGTTTTTTGAACCTATTCTGTCTTCCTATCTTTCTAAACCATCTACCTTCTCAAGCACAGGTCAGATCTTGCATTCTCACACACTCGCCCTTCTCCAAACCATCGTTAAAAGCTGACCTACCTTCCAATGTTCTTCATGCGCATCTTGGCCTCCGGAGGCATTTCTTCTGGTTCACTCTACAGAGAGAAAGGAGGTCAGTGTGTGGCTGGCCGCTACCTTTTGAACATTTCAAATGCCTGACAAGATATAGTATGGACTACAGCTCCACAGGAAAGCAAAGTGACTTAGGACAAAACAGAGTTTCTACAAGGTTGCAGAAAGAAATACAAATTCCTTTTTTCACCTCTGTGTAAGACAGAGCAGTTACACGACAACAAAATGTTTAGCAAACCAGAAGCAGCACAACTTTTTTTCACCTCCCCTTTATCAAGCCCAGAGAAAGCAACAATTAATTTGAATTATGTGGTGCATCTCATTTTCAGGAAAAAGTTATCAGCCCATTAATGATTTCTTGAACCAACACAGAGCTACAAAGTTGTACATTCTCAAAAAAAACTGCAAGAGATGTTTCTAGGTTGAAAATCCCTGACCACTAGCTTATTACTCACATCTTCATCTTCATTGAAAGCTGCTGCTACAGAAAGGGTTTTTGGAGCAAGGGTTGGAACAGGCTCTTTAGGCTTCTGCAAAAGACCAAATGCACAAGTAAGTCTACTAACCAGATGCACTCTGAAAAGCAAGCCGACCTCTCTTGTATTACGATTCCACACAGGCAAGTCTTAACTTTTGAGTACACCACAGGGGTATGCAGCCACTGGTGCATGATGTAAACAAGCACATCTGAACCTGAGTAAGTTGTGGTATTCAAAGTTTTACTATGTCACTGTTTCCATTATTCTTTTGGAGTATTCTTATCCATCCACACCAGGAAGACGAATATGTTTATTTTCTTGTCTTTTAACAACATAACAGCTTCCTGGCTTAAAACAATTCAATACTTTTTCGCTAGCATCAGCGTGCATCACACAGTCCAATTAATAAAAGGCTCCTTTAAAAAGTATTATTTTGATTTCCAATAAATACCTTCCTCTAAAGTGTCAGAAACTATCAAACTCACAATTGTTACATATAATACAGCAGAGACACTGAAAGCAACTTGGAGACCACCAAGCAAACATTGAGTCATCAGTAACAGTTTGCTTCTACAGTACTACCCATTATCTACAGCAATCGTACACAGTGCTTCCTCCATTTTGACTTCATTGGCGATTATTTTGCATACACTCATAGTTTTGAAGCTGACACTGCAGCAGAGTCCTTATGCAACTGCCTACAGCTATTCCTCACCAACAGTGTATCACATATAAATATTGTGCCATGTTTTAAAGCACCAGCTCCACAAGAACGGCCAACATACTAAGGGACTAAAAATGACTAAGAAGAAACAGGGTAAGTTTCAGCACTGTCCAGTGTGGTGCACTGACAGTCACCCGCTAAATTCAGTGAGCCAGAAATCCAGAGCCATATTTATTGCCACTGGAAATATCTTTCCACATGAGAAATCGCAGCTTGCTAGTGGCTCAAGAGAAGACAGCTTTGTCAGTTTTCCCAAAGTCTGAGCTGACCTGATTGCATTTGTACCCTAGAATGCTGCCAGCCCACATCTCCCTCCCATCTCAAAACAACAGAGCACTCTTCTCATCTTTTTCAGATCTGTAAAACACTGGTGTTGCAGGTGCAAGCCTTTCATGACTACAGTTTGAGTTTAATCCCGACAAGCATTTACAATGTATCCATCACAGTGCTAAGAAAGCATAAACAAACTGTACTAAATAGAGGGGCATCACCTGGCTCGGCCCTGCCCAAGCTAGTAGAGGAGTACTTTGGTAGAAAAGAGGAGCATCAGATTCACATCTGAGCAAGCACAAGGACACCTTGTACTGGGCAATAAAGGCAACCAGAATTCTTACGAACCTATGTAACAAAGCATATAGCAGAAATGAATCATAGTGACCTTGCACAGAACACGCAAAGTCATTGAAAAATAAACTACAGCTCCCCATGCTACAATCAGATCTTTGGAGTGGAAGATGACCTATTAAGCCATCTAGGAGAGTACTTGCTTTCTTGTAGCTTTCAGCATCTTATGCAGTGAAGCTCCCAGCACTCATTTCAAAGTAGCCTGAACAGTTTAACAAGTCTGCTCATTTCCCCCAGGAAATTATTCCAGACTTCTCAACTCTCATTACAAAATTACTCCGTATGTTCAAAGATCCACAGTTCATTTCAATCAAGTCTTATGCTTCCTGGGACAACTGACCTAGTATTAATCACCTTGAAGTACTTACACATGCATTGACCAGCTGGCCCTGCAATGCTTTCTTAAACTTTATCCAAGTCACTCACATTTAATGCAAGGCTTTCTGTCTGCACAGAAGCCTCCCCAAAGCACTTCCCCCTTGCCTCGCTTTCCTGAAAATTAAAATCCCTCAGACAACTTACATTTGCTGCTAGTTTGATGGATATTGCAGATGCCTTCTTTGCTGTCTGACTGCCTATGGAAAATCCAAACTTGGACATTTTGGCAGGAGCAGGCTTTGTGGTGAAGTCTTCAGCTTCTTCATTAGCTGCCCGTTTCTCTGCGCTGCGACTCGAACTTTCTCCTCCATTACTGGAAGAAACAGTCTTAGTTTTCACAGGTTTTTCTGCCTCTTCTTCAGGTCCTGGTGAAGTCGAAACAACTTACCAAGATGAGCTATTTTTACTGAGCAGATTGATGGGAGCAGCAACCTCAAAAAGCATTATACTTTGGGTGCAATAGGTAAGGTGTTTTTAGTGACAGCAGTTTCTACCAATGTACATTTAGTGGACAGCAAAACACAAAGAGAAGAAGAAACTGCAAGCACTCCACTACTTGTAAATAACTTCTTGCGTATGAGCCAGGAAAACAATCTTGAAGCACCATCTCTTTATTTAGTATAGAAGTCAAAGTTCATGTAGTAAATTAAATGTAGATGACTAAATCTTTTTAGCGTTTAAGTTGCCATAGATAAGCTCTCATAATTGGAATCCCAATTCCAAATCTAGAGTAGATAATCTAAGTTAAAATTAATTCTACTAAATTTCTACAAAAACATGTCCATGCCAGTCTCTAGGCTTGTCTGGCACAACTCTAAAATCATGGAAGTGACTACAGTGAGGCCAGCTGTCTCAATCATGTTTCAAGTCACTGCTTGTCCGCATCTCATCTGTCATAAATCTGCCAAGCTCTGCTTGAGGAAGGAACCAGCACTAGAAAAACATATACAGAGATTTCATCTTTGCCGGTTTTGTATAAAAAGTCATGGAAAACATAGCAGCTGAACAATGATCCACAAAGAAGAAAAAAGAACACACTCAAATCACATTTTCATTCCTATATACTCAGCTTCTTCAGCTACACCAACAGATAAAGGTGTCCCTGGAACATAGCAAACGCTTCAGCAAAAACACATTTCTCTGCTGCTGCAACGGGCAAACCACTGCAGTAGCAAAAGAAAAAAAACCATGCATTGGGGAATGGATAGGAAAGTGCTCCTATTATCAGCCTAAGAAAAACTGGAGGTAGCACCAGTTCCTCATTACACCAAGCAGAGCACAGGACCCTCCATGCACAGCAAATTCAGACCACCAGGGAAGAAAGCTCTTTGCACTGCTCTCTAACAGCAAAAAGCTATTCACTAAGACAGAGCAATGGGAGAGAAGCTAGTCTGAACTGGGGGTCAACAAGATTGTAACTCCAAGAAAAAATGGAAGCAAACAGGACAAAGAAAAACTAGGGACACCATCTATTCATATTTTTCTGCTATTTCCCCAAATCATAAGCAGCAGAATACACCTCTTCTACGCCAGTCTTCTAACTATCAAGATAATAAGTGATTGGGACAAAAATGGGTTTATCATTCACCATTGGAAACATGGCAGAATACAAAAAAAAAACCAAAAAAAAAAAGACAAAAACCTTAAATCAATTTCACTCTATTAAAAAATGGTACTAATCTGCACCACCAGAAATTTGACCCAGAAAGTATAGATACAAAAGTGACAAACAAAGGAGGAAACAGAAACAAGCAAGATGTACACAAGTGACCTTGGGTACTGGCTGCTGTCTTAGCACAGTTTTCCAAACAGCAGTCTGCAAGGCTATGAGAAGCTCTTTAGAGCTAGTCCATGAAATCACACTAAACAGAATATTCAATTACAGGTCCAGTCTACATACATTGTAGACTGCAAGGTGATTCGAGGGTCGGTAGAAGATTCATTGGCCTTAAAAGGAACTGTGGACCCAAAAGTCTTTTTCATAAGATACAAAATCCACAGCAGCCCAAATCTCAGGGCATACTGGACCAGTCCAGGCTCCTAAGCTAACGCTAGCTTGAAGCTAATTACTGCTTGCTTCTTCCACTGCAAATTCTAGAGTATTGCTAAGCACAGGGTGAAGCCAAGCACGATCTACCCACATCTGTTCTCTCACCGAAATATTAAATAGCTTCTCTCTCAAAAGTAACTCCTTTCATAGAATCACCACTACATTCCGAATGTCACTTCTACTAGGCTCCACTTAGGATGAACTGTAGACTGCTGAAAGAAATGGCTTCCTTACAAAAACTCTCCCTTGTTGAAGAAGCTACAAAGAGCGTAGGACAACGGGAGTAGGTGGGGAGGGAGCTGTTGTGCTGCTCTGTTTCTGCAGGAAACAGTTAGAAACGCAGACAGGTCTCTCCCATCTCTCATGCCAATGCATATATATATTTTTCAAGACATTAAGGTTTCTTTAACATTCTTAGAGATTTAAGGTGGTTGTACTTCGCCTACAGACAGCACCAGTACTATTTTGAGAAGTAGTCTGACCTCTGCTCTTTTGGTGGATCACAGCAATAAAAAGCTTTCCTGCTTCACGGATGAATTTTTCTCATGAGTATCAACAAGTTATACAAGTGAACAGCTTCGACTGTCTGGGGGGTTTCAGTGACAAGACTGACAGTGCTAATTGCACAGCATTTCAGGATCTCTTGCCCCTAAGAGTGCGACCACTGGTTATGGTGGTGGTAACAACAAACCAGTCACAACTCAGTTAACTTTAGGGTACCCTGCTGATCTTGGCAAAAGCTAATGACTAAATTGTTTCCAAAAATCATTAGGGAATAACTATCTTTCCTTGGGGTCAATGTACCACAACTCATTAAGATCACGTTCCAGCACACAAGATGGCATGGATAACTGACACAATGATGCTGTCCAGTTACTGTATTACTGACACTAAAAAATGAAATGCCCCAACAAAACAGAAAAACCCAACAGAGTACCAATAGTCAAGAAGCCCCTTAAAATCAGGTATTACTGTTCACGTTTTAGTGATTATCAAAAATAACATTCACTGTTGAGGCTATCCTAATTGGTTTACAAACCGCAGTAAATCTTTCAACAGATAAAAAAAAAATGCCCTCTGCCTATAGATATACCTAAATCAAAAAAACAGGAAAGGGAAGCATTAGCTTTGCAAACACACCGTCTTCTCAATTTTAAGTCAGGGAAGAAAGGAAAAAAGAAACATATGATTAAAAATTTCAGGAGAACTGATAATAAGTAGTACACAAGATAACAGGAATGTCTAATTCATAATATAAATATAAAAACAAACAGAAAATTTGCAGACTGCTGCCAAGCAAAAAAAAAACCCCAGGATGCTTAAAACGGCAGACCAGGAAATTCACTGTACCCACTCTTGAACAGGTACCACATCTGTTAATCTTTAAGGCGTTGTCTTCATCCTTGTGAGCAACAACGCTCACACTTCTCTCAACACACAGCAGAACTATTCCGTATATTTTTTAAGGATCGAGAAATAACGCCTTTAGGCGGACAAGGAGAAGCTGCGAAGGCTTTTACAAAAGCCCCTGCAAGGCAGAGGCTAACCCTCAGG
>Ga0181612_128132_pt1 | contig 10524 bp, 4 predicted proteins | sample HoacroProtozoa21_FD_119630 | JGI IMG/M metagenome (GOLD analysis project Ga0181612, IMG submission 119630) | Hoatzin crop microbial communities from Cojedes, Venezuel. Combined Assembly of Gp0051906, Gp0051904, Gp0051908
AAATGGTTTGATAAACAGCAGTATGATACTCACCTAGCAGGTCAAGATGAGTCACAAGGAGTCCAAGCTACCATGACATGCAAGAGCTCTGGGCTGTAACGATTCTCATGGTGAGTGCTGCTTGAAAGGATGAGGAAATGAAACAGGTGTTTGTGCAATAAAAGCAACAAAACATGCAGAACTTCAACCACTTACTTTGTAGCTGAAGCTGTAGTAATAATGACAGACTGAACTCAGACAGTCAGATGAAAGTGACAATCAAAAACACAGCAAAGATAGCTTGAGAAACGGGGAAGCATCCAAATCCCTGGCTGTTTAACCTGGCGTTAAGGCATGGCCAGATGTCTCTCCAGTATACTGTAGTTACAATGTAGCTTTGGTTAGTTTCTTGCTTTGAAGAACTGAAATAGAAATAACCTTAAACAGCCTAAAGTAGAGGCTGGTAAATCAATACAACTCATCACATTTATCTTTTAAATTCACTTCTCCATATAGTGGGATGTGCCAGTATTGGCCATTTCATTTTCCCGTCTTGAGTTTCTTCAACATCAGTCTGTGTATAGCAGTTATGATGAATGGGCACATTTAGAAAGAAAATATTAAAATCAAAGATTAATAATGATTGAACATTTTTATGTTTAATTATTTAAGTAATATGGAGAGATGCAAACTAGTACTTTGTTATGACACTGCACACAGCAGTTACTGCTTTGTATAATCTGTAAGTACCTGTTTAAAAATGCTTCTAAAAATGCTTATGTAATGTATACACATTTTTCTTGCACGTTTCGACAGAATACACAATTGCATAACACAAATGTTCACAGAATTTCCTTTAATAAGATTTTATTTACTATTACACATAAAAAAATAAAATAGGTAGCTTGCTTCCATGTATTCTTAGACCCTTTTTCTACAAGGCAAATAATACAGGTCATAGAAGAACTTCAGATTAAACGGATCAGCAGTCACTCACCAATTTTTGCATCACATAAGACAGTCATTAAATACTTTACTCATGTACATCTCCTTAGGTCTAAAATGGGTGTGAAAGAATTTTTTAAAAATTCATCTATATCTACTGTAAGTGTTCACAGTAATTCTAGTGGAACTAGCCACTATTAATACGCTGATTACTCTTCTGACCTGGCATGACACACAAATATATTTTGTGTTTGTATTTTCTCTTTTTATTTAAAATAGGTTAAATCTGGTGCCACTCCATAAATAGAGTGCTTTTGTATAAAAATATACAAATAAAACTATAAAAAATAATTAGGGTGAATGCAAAATATGCAACTGTGCCTTTTCTACCTATTATTATGGTAAAGTGGTAATTGGGTTTGGACACTGATGGATAAGGGGCTATTCCCACCTTTTTTGAACCTGTATATTTACCTGTGTTTATTTTCTGAGAAATTATAAATAATATATTTAAAAACAAGACTTTTGCCAAACTCAGTTAATGGACCAGTCTTAGGCATTATTAACACAAGGCTGTGGTTTAAGTAGGTCTTGCAGATTTTTTTTTCTTGCTATTTTTGTGGGGTTTGGGGTTGTTTTCATTTGTTTTTAATTCTGCTGCCTGGAAAATCATGATCTGTTTATATTGTAGTTGTTTAGCAAGATGTCACCAGTTCGTGTTGGCAGGAAAATTGGCAATTATATATTTTTTTTTAAATTGCTTTTAGCTATCATCACATTTCAATTGTACAGTATAGAAATCATCCTTTTATTTCCTTCCATGGGAAACTCAGATGAGCTTTGCATGTATTTTACATTAGGGCACCTTTATGGATTGATGCATTAATATATAACTTTATATGTATTAGAAAATCCAATAGCTTTCGTCTAAAACCTAATGCTCATTCTGGATCTCAGATCCACTATGTTTATTCAATATGGTTTCTGGCTGGCCTGCTGCCTGAGTTTCAGGAAAAAAAAAAGTTAAACATTATTTTTATGTGGGGGAAGAACTAAAAAGGGATTGAAATGGTTGGCTGAAAGGCTACCCTAGGAAGTTGTCAAACACGAAAACAAAGAATGCAGCTAAAGACCTTGCCATAAATCCAGCCATCACCAAACACTTGTAAGGAACTTGAACAACAAATTGTTTTCCCTTTTGTTTCATTGGTGATAAATATTCAGTGTTTCCTTAAGGAATGAAGCAGGTGAAATAGCAATAGAAATGAAAGTCCATCAGTTGATTTGTATTACTGACTGAAAAGCATAAACACAAGGAAGAAGACAACATTCACCAGCTACTGGGGTATGCTTTCAGACAACTTTTTCCTAAATTTTAAAGCACTTGCATTCAGTGTGATACGATCTGTTTGTAATATTAATCATTGACTGTTGTTCTGCAACTTGGATGTTGATAGTGAAACAGAGAAAAATTTATCATTGTTTATTACGAGTCACTATGCACGCAACTATGCTAAACATGGCAAAATGTATTAAGCGCTAGTCCACCTCTATTTATGAAATATTTACATAATTTAATTTGCTTTTGTACAGTTTTATGTAAATAAATTGCTTGTCATTTTTGTCTCTGCAAATTAAAATATAACATGTTCAACTGGTTGTCCATTTGCCAGTGTACTTTCTCTGACAAGCTATCCCACTTTTACTGGATTAAACCATATGCTAGTTTGTATATTTAACCTATATTTTGCATAGCAAAGTTGAAACTACCTTCGTAACTGGGCACATCTTCAGCTGCTGATGTAGCTGAGGTTTTATCTGTCTACAGAGTGAAATTCAGTAGAGGTTATTGTCACTCAGGACAGCATACAGTTATTTTTGTGGTAGAAATAAAGTACTTGTAATGATAGCAGTTGTTTCTGATTAGTGTTCAAAAGGGCCTCTTATTAAGGTCTGTTGAAAACCTTCATATTAAGGGAAATAACAAGTCTTAAGTAGAAGCTCAGGTATTTCCATTATGAAATGGCAATTTTCTAATAATCGACAAGGTTGTTATTTTTACCAAGAAATTTAGAAATATGAAAAATTCTAAAATGTCAGTGAAGCATCTATGCTGAAAAGAATAACACAATTAATGCAGCATTTCAGAGCAAAATGTGAAAAAAAAATCTCCAGTTCTTTCTAGTTGTGAATCAAATTATCCACCTCAGCATAACTACAGATCAAGAACAAACCCTCCTCAAGAAGGAACATCTAAGAAGCAGAAAGTGTTTATTACTTAGCTGTCTGGATCACACACTGTTTTTTTTTTATTTGTATGTTTTAATGGCTGGTTTGGAACCTGCTTTTTTAAGTTGGAATTTGCATCAGTTGTAATATGTGAAAAATATATTTGTGGGGAGAGGGATTGAAGGTTAAAACTCACCCCCTCCCTGTTGTTTTCTACAAAATACAGTACTGCCACAGAGACCTTGCAAATCATTGTGTAAAATTTCCCACTGAACACCACAGAAAGTGCTGTTTCTATCTTTTTACCTTAGTTACAGATTAGGCTTTGATTTTTTGAATACAGTCTGGCCAAACTTTTTTTTTTTTTTTTTTTTTTTAATAAACTTTACATTGCAAATTTCTTTTTCTGACTGTGCTTTCAGTTAACATTGTCTGGTCTTCTCTAATGAACGTGTCAAGGAAGATTCTTCATTCCATAAGCAGATGTCTGAATCTGCATGTCTATAGAGAGAATTCAGTCCACCAACTGACCCCAGATCTCCCACATCACACTCGAATGAGCAACCCCTCAACTTCTTTCAGCAATAGCAGTATTTTAATGAGTAACTTCAATCAAGATTTCATGTTTATTTTCTACTAGATGTAGTATGCAAGGCATGACCTTATGTTTGTTTATTTTGTCTTTTATCTTCATTCTTCTTGTTTACCAACTGCATCCAGTAGGGTGATTACAGAAAGATAAAATAAATTTCCTGAACCACAGAGAGTGGTAAGGGTGGATAATACAAACCGGTGAAAGTTAACAATTTATGCTCCCCTTTAACCCTGGCTTCATTTCTCCCTCCTGCACTGCAGTAAAATGTAAATCTTATGGAGAGACTGAAATTAATAAATGTGACCTAGGCAGAAATAATTTTATGTCTTTATTGAGCCTCCTCAGGGGAGTGTATAGAAGATACTTAATAGTTCATAAATGTGCAAATCATCTAGCCTATGCAAAAGAAGGAAGCAACACCAGAGTTAGACAAGAATATTTAGTATATTGCTTAGTAAAATGATAGGATTCTAGTCAGTCAGTTTGTACAGGTATTTCTTCTAAAGCAAGTGTTGTTGGTTTGAAGACTTAGACAAACTTACCAAGAAACCAGGGAGAAAAAAGTGAAATACCTCTTCTGTAGTGGCATGGAATACCCTCTCGCAGAAGGGAGAACAAAGAACACCAAATAAGTATAATATACTTGGCACAGAAGTGTTAGAAATAAATCCCTTTAGGACTTCCAGACTGATTTAAGAGTCCTAAAACAGGGACACTTTAATACACAATCTGTAGCTGTCTACAGTATGGTACTGCAAATTCTAAGACAGAATTCTTGCTAATAATAAGGCATATGATTCTACTTAGGGTGGTGTTTTCAAAGATTTAATTAATGATTAAAAATATTTTTATCTTAGTATTCCTTCTTTGTAAGCTTGCTAAAGCAAAATTCAGCAGGCTCCTACAGCATTCAATGTAGGAGAAGGCAGTGTTGGAAAGACTAAGACAGTCAAGATATAGTTTTCATATTTCTGTTCTGTTTTCAGAAATGCAACCAGCTTCTTCATGTTTGCACTATAATCATGAAGAAAAAAAAAATCATACCTATCATTCGAACTATCACTGCTTTCCAGAATTTGTAGAGGGAACAAAGTAGCGTAAAAGTAGGTTTAGTATACCATTTTATCTCCCTCTTTGGTAAATTTTACACTCAGCACACTCAATGTCATGGAGAAAGCAACTTAAATAAGACTGAATCACCAAGTTTTTCCCAATTCTGTGGAGAATGACAAAAGAAAGGAAAGACTAGAGCAAGGGAAAAAAAAATTGCTCTCTCTTTATTACCTGCCTCTTATGGATTTCCAACAACTACAGAAAATGCCATGACTAGAATCTCTATTATTGAAGTCTATCTTTTCTCCACAGAAGTGTACATCTCCAGTTCTTTCAAAAGAACTTGCAGGTTTTATAACTGGTACTAAGGCTAATTGGGGTAAACCATCTTCTTAATGCTTTTTCTTCTTATACAATAGGTGTATTACATGATTGCAGAAAACGAAGCGAATTCTAACTGAGACAAGATTATGGTGATAGTAGTCTGCTTTAAGTTAGTTGAATACATATTTGATGAGACAAGCAGAAGTGAAGAAATCTGAATAAGATGAAAGGGATCCTATTGGTCTGAAAACATCCACAAACTGCTGCATACACTGTAATGATTTATTATTTAAGCCTGATCAAAACAGAAGAGGTTGAAAATTTCATAAGCAAAAAAGAGAAAGGAGAATTAAAAAAAAAAAAAAGATTACAGATGGAGACCTGATACCAGTTAAGTGTGTGTGCACATATGTATGTATATATGTGTATGTATTCTCTGGCTTTTGAAGCAGATTTTAAGATACTCTTCAAGATTCCAGAAAGGTGCCTTCTTCCATCATTAACCAGTGTCAGAGAGACAGAATACTGGACAATGGGGACCTTCAGCATGAGGTCCTATATATATCTGAAAGTTTAGTAAGACAGAACAAAATACATAAATTAGTGGCTACCACTTACTGTGGCAGGGCATGGTGATCACAGAGGTAGAAAACAGGATAACTACCAAATTTGCTTCAGTTTCTCTCTAGCCTGCTATCTCATGTGAGTTACTAGAAAAAAAGTCAGAGCATTTTTTTACGCTCTTTTTGTGCTCTCTTTTCAGCGTCCTTTTGCTGACAGTTCCTGGAATCAGCTTGGCATCTACTTGACTTTTGCCCACCGTGTTCTGAACTAGAAAAGATCCCTGGATCAATAGGTGATTTCATATTCTTTTTCAGTCTGACCTCTGAGCATACTGGCAGGCGTTGTATTGCCACCCTTAGCTTTACGAGTATGAAATCATGGTAGACTCCTTCACACATAACTCTAAATTTGAATCTGAATATTAAAAATGTCCTTATAGGTGGTAGAACAACAAGTATGCCTTGAATTTAGAATAATCTGGTGCTATGCTGATAAAAAATTATCCTGAATTCCAGAGAGGATTGAAAAGCTGCTGTGTGTGATAAGGAACAAACCGCATGCTGGGCATAACCCCTGTAACAACAAGCAGTGCATTTCTTCTTACTCTAATCTGTGCCTCATGTAGAGATTAAAGCAAAATGTACAAATGCTCCAGGTCGCTCTGAAGTGCAGTGAACAGTGTTTCATATATACAAGAAAGATGGAATCATCTTTTGCCCAGCCTTGGTAAGTTAAGCTTGTTTCCAATCAGTTTGAATGCTCCTGTTGAATATTCTGATTGTGTTTATGTGTCATCGGTATAATGATAATGGGTAATTAATGATAGCTAGTGTGATGTGCTCATTTAGGAGGGCATAGAATTGATTGAGGGAAATGGTGTAAAAGTGTCACCTGGAGAACAAGGCACTCAAACTATAACTCCCATGAGGTGCTATAGTGTATTGGCTAGATATATCATTACATATTAATATAAAAGTTAAATACCACTTTTCACTTCCAAAGTAAACTCAGCTGGTCAGAATAAGCATTCAGAAAGAAACATAGAAAGGTGAAAGTTTGGTTAGTCATGGACTGAGAAGGTCACATCTGAGAGTTACAGAATAATTTTTTCTGCATTGAGTGACTGCAGATAAAATAAATTTTGCAACACTCAGAAATAATACATCTTGTCTTTCTTTACACAGTGATGGCATCTGAAGCTTCCAGAAGTTGACTGTTCAGTGGCACTCAGAAAAAAAACAGAATGAAGGCTTAGAATTAAGGAAGGATTATCAAACAGGATAGACTTTGTTGCTTAAATCAAGATGCAGGTGCATCATGAATGTTTGCACAGTTCTGACCTCCACCTCTCTATATTGAAAAGGATATAAATACTAGAAGTGGTGCAGAATAGGGTGACCAAAGTTATAGACTAAATAAGATAGGACTCTTCATCCTAGAGAAGAGAACTGAGAGGTTTGACAGTGGTCCATATAAAGTCACAAATGGCTTGAAAAAAATGGGGAAAACTATTGGTTTCCCTTAATAAATGGGCTATGAAGTATCATATAAAATTATCAAGCAATAGGTTCAAGATATACGGAAGATGCTGTGTTTTCTAATAGTGCATCAAACTGCTCAACCTATTATCAGAGATCAATTTTTGGGATGCACCCCATGAATCTGGCTCACATAAATAATTAAATAAAAACCCAGAAGATTTCTAGATTAATACTTTTTAGTGAATGAATAAGTGAAGAATAACATAAGGAAAAGATGTATCTGTTTGTTTCTCCTGTTCTCTTACCTAAACAGACACACTAACAGCTAGTAGAAGCAGAACAGAGTTGAAAATCTCTCTCTCTCTCTCAAAACCCTTAAACCAAACCACACACACACACACACACATACACAAACAAACAGAAAAACCCAGAAAATAACCCCAGCCCTCAACACCACTATTTTGTTAACCAACACAGTAAAAAGCTTTGCTTTCATATTGTTACTCAATGTTTTTGATATCCTTTCCTCAAGAGAGTGATGAAAAATAATCTATGCGTAACCACAGTTATTCCTTGGAAATCTTCAGCTGCAAGTCTTCTGCTGAGAAAACAGTGGGGGAAGAAAAAGGTTAGATTTTCTTTGCTCCAGATTTCAATGAACTTACCAATTAAACTTCAAAACTGTGCCTCAGGAAACACATAGCTGGACTCACAGAATTATGTAGACTATACACACTAGAACAGATGGTTACTGGGTTTATTCAGATATGTGAACATACCATTATATGTTTTATAAAGATAGTCATGTATTTAACTCCTGCTGAAACCAGTGACAGGCATTTATCTAGCTGTGCACCCCTGATTGTGGAGATTCATATAGACAAAAATGTCCAACGAAACAAACCAAAAACATTTGCAAACAAGTTTCCCAATTTTTGTGTTGCTTCAAACTTTATACCTCTGGAACACACATACGAAACAGAAGACAGTAGAAAATACTTGAAGAATACAGCAATATGCAAGTACTCACCAGGTGATGTTTGTGTCTTTGGAGTATCTGGAGAAGTCTGGTTTTCCTAATCTTCTAGCTACAACTTTCAGCATCAGTGATGTAATTAGAACTTCTGCTATATCTTCTGATAACAATGAAAAGATACGACTTTTTTCCAAGGAAATTTGAAAAGTGTTGTTTTTTCACCTTCACTTTCCACTGGAGAAAGCAATTGTGGATTAGTAGGATTTTGCTTTGGAGTCTTTAAGATCATTGCGGGATAATCTGCAATATGCTAATAATTTCATTTCACACTATTTCTCTTTAAAAATTAATTTTAAAAACTAGATTGATACTTGTGAAGCTAATGTGCATAAAAGAAACATTTCACTGAATGAAATTTAATATTACTTTAGTTTAAAGAACTGACAGTCATGCAGCAGTTTCTAAAAATCATGCTGTAATGTGACAAAAACACAAGATTAAAATGTAATGATACGGTAGTTTCTTTTGCACTAATATTCTTTTATAGATTGTTCAGAATACTGGGGGAGTTTCTCATCTATGCAAAAATCATCCTTTGGCAGCAATGGTACTGCAACCTCTTCAAATTCCAGATGTGGCTTACAAAAGAAGCTATTCCCTACGCCCCATGCAGCCGCACAAGTTAAAGACCTGGCAAGTGCATAATTTTTAAACTTAAAATAAATAAATAAAAAGTTTGCATTTACACAAACTGACGTAAACCTTCAGGAAAGCGCATTGTGGTCAAAGTGGAGAAAAAGGACAATTTGATTAGGTTTAAATGACTGTGTAGCTGGAAGGCTATAAAGAAAGAAATGCAGTTATTTAAGTGACCAAGGTGATTTAATACTTAACTCTCAAGAAGAGAGAGATATGACCTAATTCCTGTTCTTAAATGTTTTTCCAGAACATAGTTGCCACCAGTGCTACATGAAAACTACTATTGAACTTTACCTTAAGGATGAAAAGAAAAAAACTTTTTTCCCCCCAACCAGGTCCTTCAACTTTCTCAGGGTTTGAAGTTTCTTGTGCTATCATCAGTAACATTGTTAAGTGCCAATTCTGCAATATCTCTTAAGAGACAAGTTCTGGTATTTTTTTCATCATGGAAATGAGCAGAATCCGTTCTCCCTCAAAGGGTATTGCTACTGTACACAAAACAACATTGCACAGAGATATTAACTAAATTATCTGATATGTGACTGATACTTTACTGAAATAATTCAGAACTAGTTCCTGTATCTTCATAAAGCTCAATAAAAAGTTTGTTCACACAGGGCTCTTGCCTGCTGTACACTCTGCAGAGGATTAGACAGGAGACTTACTTTAACTCTTAAACCCTGAGGAACTTAAAGTGTACAGTCTGACATGGAAGAGATGTACTCCAACCCCAAAGCTGTATTACCCCCTTTGTGAGAGTACAGATTTACTGTAGAGAAAGTTAGGATCAGATATCGTGCCTCAGTGAGAGACCTCTGCCTCTGAGCAACAGAAACATAGCAATCTTCGCAAGACTCTTGCAGCTCGTAACCTTTGCTTTCACACTACAACTGTGGAAAGCAAAAGGAGTCAGGTATGCCTAAAGACACTTGCTTATAAACCTTGAATCTACCTCTACTCATCTGTTAACAGATCAAATTCTTATGAAATATTTTAGAAGGAAAAGGCTATTAATATAAGAAGCGAGAAATTATAAGATTTTTTATGCCCTGCTACAGAGAAAGCTGCACCATCTCTGAGTCATAGAAATAAAATCTTGCCTCTGGACAACTATAGTAGAATATTCACACTGAAGAATGACGACTAAATTCTGCTTTCAATTTACCCATTATCATGATTTAACCACAGCCAGCAACTAAGCAACACGCAGCCACTTGCTCACTCCACCTTCCCCAGTGGAATGGGGAGGAAAATGGAGGAAAAATACAAGTAAAACTCGAGGATTAAGATGAAGACAGTTTAATAGAACAACAAAAGAAATACTAATACTACCACTACTACTACTAATGATAATAATGAATATGCAAAATGTCACTGTTTAGAGCAGGGTGGCAATATAGAGAATGGCAGATATTCTCTATTAAGCCCTGCCCCCACCACCAGGGGAAGGCAGAAAGGAGGAAAAGGGAGAGACTTACGAATTGGAAATTAAAACAGCTTTACTAATAACACTAATAATGCTAATAATGTTGATAATAAGAGAAATGAAACAAAATAAACAAAACCAATGCTGAGTTTCTTGGAGTTGGGTGATGGGGCGCTGGAGTCCCACCAGCAGCTGCCAGGCAGCTCCAGGAAGTCCCAGCCTGGCCTCCGCAGTAGGCAGGAACTGGACTCAG
>Ga0181612_155970_pt1 | contig 10524 bp, 5 predicted proteins | sample HoacroProtozoa21_FD_119630 | JGI IMG/M metagenome (GOLD analysis project Ga0181612, IMG submission 119630) | Hoatzin crop microbial communities from Cojedes, Venezuel. Combined Assembly of Gp0051906, Gp0051904, Gp0051908
CTGGTACACTAGACGATAATTCAGCACAGCTTCCTGACGCTGCCACCTTTTTTGCTTTCTGCTTTCCTCTGTTGCCCCACTACAGTTTGCAGAAGACAGGAATTGATGGCTTTGCCATTCACCTGGAGTCTGTCAGGTCTCAGCTGTGGGTCTTTAAAAGCCAGAGGCAGTCTTTCCTTCCTTGATCAGAAGGCAGTCCTAGTGAGAGAGCCAGGAACCAGGCAGACTACCCTCATAACCACGCATTTCCTGGGGTAAGCTGAAATCTTCATTCCGTGCTTGCTGGAAACCTAACTGTATCACCCCCACACATGCAAACACCTCGTACTTACCCAGCCCTTTATTTCACCTGTCGGCCCTGGTCTCTGGCAGTCATCTAGGCTGAAAAGCAGCAGATAATTCCAGGAGGCAATTTATCCTGGTTACCTGAGACAGCCGCCATAGGACAGGAAAATTGCTTTCTAGAGAAGTCTTTCTCTTTCCCCTGAGGACAGATTTAAACTAGATTTAAACACATTTAAACTACCCTAGTATTTAGATAGCTAAAGTTAGTGGAAGTGAGCCCAAGGTATAGCAAGAAATGAGTGGCTGAGTTTATGACTCTCATGCTATCATATATAAGGCCCAGGGAGAATTTTCCCTTGGCTCACCCCACAGCATGTCTTGGATTCAAGAACAGAAGAAATTTTTCTGTTTTAGGATCTTGAGAACTTTTGTCTGCAGGAAGCTGCCCAGGCTGGTTACTACATTTTTAAACAACTGCTCTCATTTCCTTCCCCTGTCCTTGCTAATAGAAATAGGTTTGCCATTCCAAGTGCTAGCAGGCAAGACTTGCAGTAGCTCTTGACCATCCCACTGACTGCAAGAATAACATTATCTGAGAAGAATCTGCATTGTCCAAGTCCTTAGATGCGCGTAACAGTTTCTAAAGAATATTACTCAACAGGGACACCTAAAAAACCCACAATTCCTAAAGTTATGGGTTGCTTTCAAGTATTGTCTAAAATTCACTGACAGGTAACAGTTTTTAGGATTAGCTATTGGGACCCTGAAGAAATGGCAAGGAAACCTGTTTTTATTCTAATCACAGTTAGGCACCTGGCTACTTCAAATGCCTGCCCACGTACATGCGGCTTTACTCCAGAGTAACTGCTAGTCGTGTTAAAGGCGCTGCACACGTTTATGTGTTTCTGTCATCAGAAACACGGTGAGTATGATCCAAATAAAGAAGTAACTAAGAAGCCTTTGACAGGGAACTGTACTTGCAAGTTATAATTTTCTCTCTGTTCTGATCCCCATGCAATTTATTCTGAAGTCATTATGTAAAGAAACTGCAGGCTTTCCATCAGAAAGGCGGCTGTGAGGAGCATTCATTAGAATAGCAGAAAGAGTAGCGGCACCGAGGGTATTTGCCTGCTCTCCTCCTTTCCTCCCACGGAGAGCAGGAGCAAGCGTGCCTGTGGCTGGTTGCTACCTTATGCCACTTCAAAGAAGATTCTTTGAAAGTCTCTTACACAAGTCTTCGGTAGAGAGCTAAATATGCAGAGAAGAGTTAACTGAGTGCACTGTGTAACTCAGGATACTGGACTCTGATAAGTGTTTATTCTATAAACACAGAACTCCCTGGGAAGTAGCAGCTAGTGCAGGTGGAGCACTGGCAGCCAAACCAGAAAAGCCCTGGCCACTCTTATGGGCTGCGTTGGGCCATGCTGGATGGATGCACAGCCTCTGGCGTGCCAGGCTTTGGGGAACTTTTGACTGCTAGCCTTTTGTAACAAACTTCACAGCCTCTTTGAATGGGGCAGTCTAGAGTCTTACAAGATGGCACTGTGGAGTGGTATTTTAATTCCTCTCATCCTCAGCTTTCTGCTGGTCTCACGTGAGCTGTGTTTCTTGCATCAGTGGGGATCTTGAACTGCTGTTGTGGGATAGCAAGTGATCTCTGCTTCTGTGTAACAGGAAAAGAGCAAGGAGGGGGGGGTGGTTCACAGGTTTGCAAATCAAAGGCAAGTCCGTAGCAAGATGGAGACTCAGTGACCCCACATATGGAGGGAAGGGTACCCCCATCAGCATAAAGACGGTTTCCAGATCTCATTGCTAAACAATGAGCACAAGCACAAGTCCCCTCTGTTCAGGGGGAATTAATTCCTTGAGCTCAAGCGAAGTCCTCTTCATTCTTTCAGCACAAGCTAAGTCGCCTGTATTCACTGAGGGCGGATAGTGTGTGCTTGTACAGCTACTGTGAACCAACTGATGTGTGGTAGCTTCTTACCCCCAGCAGTCATTCCAGCAATATGAGATTGTAATTACTTGCTGTTTGTATGTTATAGAAATTCAAATAATGAGCAAATACTGTATGGGTCAGGATATAAACATTTTTTAAAAACCGTGTTTAGTCAGCCCTGGATGCTTGGTAGCCAGGAAATCCAAGCAGCAGTGAGGTAGAGAGGTGGCAAGTTATGCTGCCCTCGAGCCATGTAGACTTATGTGAAAATGTCCTACTTATGCAAATAGATCATAAAAAAGGACAGAGTCTGGCCTCCGGCACATTTAATAGCGTTCTTAGACTTTGCCAGGCAAGTGTTGCTTCCTGCCTCATGCTTTTGATAGATGGAAAGTTACTGCTAATGCATTTTTAACTCTGAGTATTGTAGTGAAAATGTCACCGACTGAAATGCATTCTCTCTTTCACGCATGTTGGCTCCCTTAACATGTCAAATGTCGCTAAATAGATAAAAGGTGTGTCTGCAGTGAGATGAATCTACTCATATTGTCCTGCTTATGGACTCAGTTCTTTGTGTCCAGCATTTCTGGTACCATATGATCCATCATGATGCAGATCCTCAGTTATGCCAGAGCTCAGCTTGGCTTTTCAAGGGCCAGAGCTGACAAAGGTTAAAGTTTGAAAACAACATGACTCCAGGCTGTGGTTCTTTGGCTCTCCAGACTCCCCAGATTATACACAGCAGCAGTGAACCAGACTTGGGGATGGCTAAGCAACAGCCCAGCGATGAGCATACCCAGCAGCAGTTTTAGAGCTAGACCTCTAGTGCCTCGGCAGTGCTCTGAGCTTCCCATGGGTGGGCGAGAGCCGCAGCTGAGACACCCATCAGAGTGCCTGTGGGGCTACTTAACCATATCTGTGTGGCATTGCACGGCTCAGTGTGGGCGGGTGTTCAGGGCACGCACCCCTCGCCGCTCCCGTGCTGGAGGTTTGTGTGGGCACACGGTGCCCTGCGGGCTCAGGGAGCTTCGCTGGTGTCTGCTCCCCGTCGAGCTGGCGCTGGGCGTGAGCGAGTGCCTGTGATCCACGTCTGTGTGCTTTCTCCTGTGTTGTGCGTACCCTGCTCCGTGTGCCTGACTTCATAAAAACGTGGGCTTTATTATTCAAAGTAGACAAATGTGTTTCTAAATGCATTTCCTGTTAAAGATCTCTGTGGGGATTATTTAAGAACCTACCCATCAAAGCCCCGTTTATCTCCAGTCTTGGGCAAATGCTACAGTTGATTTTTCTGCCTACATGTGATGTGGCATATTTTCTGCAGTCTGCCCTTTTTCTGCTTAAGTTCTCACTTGTGTATCACTTATGAAAGTGTTTCATTTATGAAAGTAAGACCTTTACATCTCTGGTTTAGGGCAGACATTGTTCTGCAGACATTCCCAGATTCGCAGCACTACCTGCTTTTGATTTAGCTAGGGAAGAGCCTGTCTAATCTACTGGGTTGTGCTGTCATGAAGGGGCCTTGTGGGGAGCAACTGTGGGGAAAGAAGGCAGCTGATGTGTAAATATTCAAACATAAGCATTCATTGAAGCATTTTCTTGACTCGCAGCCCTCAAATCTCAGAGTATGTGATCTGTGTGCTGAAGCTGTGCCAACCAAATATTTACTATTACTCTACTGCTTCTTGGAAAAATGTAGCGAATTCACACATATTACAAAAAGTAGCATTTTTCAGAACAGCCGTCACTGCAAGACATGCTCTATTAGTAAAGTGGTATGTTTTGCAGTGTTATAATTAAGGTTCAGCTCAAAGAACATTTTCTGAGTAACCTCAAGTTGTTTGAATAATTCACCTATGAAGAATAATCTGAGCTAAACTCAACTTTAATACCAGCCAATTTATGAACTTGTCATGAAAACACACTTCAAGATGTCAGTGTTTTAAAATTTAAATAATTTGCCTTTCTAGTTATTGATTTCAAATATCTTCCTTCTGCTCTTCTAGCATCCTTTGTTTAGGCATGTAATACAGAATGACATAACATGTTTTTGGCATTATTATCCAATGTAAATAGCTAAATTTTGGTACTGATTTGCTTTCTTGCACGCTTAAAATGAGTCCAGATGGACAGAGTTTACACTGCAAACAATACAGGGTTTTTCAGTCATCTGCAGCCTCTTTTGCTGAGTTAGATTATGACGTTTTTAGTACAGTTTCCTTAAGAAATGACGTTTGTGTGCTTGTGCTGTATATATCTGTTTTGAACATGTGTTTTATTTCTTCTCCTTCCATGTTCCCATCCCCTGTCTGCCCTGCATGGTTTTTGAGCAGGGACTATTTCTTACTTCATCTGTGCAGGACCTAGCACCTTGCCTCTAGTTTTGCTTTTGGGGCCTGAAGGGATTGGTATTTTACAGAGCAGATAAAAAAAATAACTGATGTTGATAATGAACCATCTTGTCCACCTTCAAACCAAGGGAAAAATTAGATTCAGATCCAAGCACCCCTGGAGCCTATCCATGCTTCGAACTCATGAACCAACTTTGACAAGGAAGTGGTCTCAAGTGGTGAGAAGGGAAGGGAGGTATTAGGTTCTGAGAAGTTCCTTGGTAACTGGACGGAGACATCTGGGGGTGGGAGGCAGACACTGACTGCCTTCCTTCACTTTCCCTGTTCTCCCAGTAGGGTATGAAGCACGTGGGTTTACAGCAATAAACCAGAGAGTCCCTATGAATGGGGATCAGCACAGGGGAGACTTGAGTCATAGCTGGCAACCTCCTGCACAGCAAAGGCCAGCAGTCATTGAAAAGCAGCCCAGAGAAGCCAGCTTGCTCCTGTTTTAGCCTTCCATGAATTTGCTAATAAACCAAATTTGGGGGAATTCTTTCTCACTATGAGGAGAAAGATCATTTTAGTAATCTTTAAAGAAAGTCCTTGTTCACTTGGTCTGTAATTCCACAGTAATTGGTACTTTGGAGGAGGGTCAAACCTTTAAGTGAAATGGAGCCTGTAGTAATTTTTTGGAGCAGTGCACACCCACTGAATTGTGAAAAACACAGGGATTACTATATAGGTCTTAAACCTTAGGGAAACACTGTGGAGTTGTATAGGCAGCTTAATCTAATCTAAAGGGTGAGCATGGTTCTAAATGTATTTTCTAGTGAGCTCTGTACTCCTAGAAGCAGTAGAGAAAATTGCTTGACCAGCTAATGGGATTAGCCGACCACATTCAAAGAGTTATAGTCCACTATAGAGTAGCTAATCGAGTAAGATGGATATTTCTAATATTCATTGCTTTAATTTTTATGTTTTATTAAGTACGAAAGGCTCAGTGGCTGCTTGGAAGAGAGCTGGAAGGTCTCCTGAGGAAGGGGTTGTTTAGGGTATAATAAATCAGAAAGACAGTAAAAAGAGGCAGAGAAGAAAATGTCTTGAGAGCTACCATGCTAGCTGTATTTGTGCATATACGCATGTTACTCAGGTAGACAGTATTACTGCGATGGTGTCATTGAAGGAGGAGGCAACTGTGACTTAAGATGGAATAAAGGTTTATAGAAATAGTAATTGTTATTAGAATTATCTCAAAATACAGCTGCTTTTCCATGTTTGCAACTGTTGTAGTGTTTGGGAGAAGACGCCAGATGCAAGGACCACAAACTGAATCTTCCTGCATATGGTTCCAGCAGTGTTAAGAGTGGCAGGCTGGTCCTCCCTGCACCTTCTTCCTCTCCACCATGTCTTCCCTATGACCTTGGTGTCTGAACAAAATGGAGGTGGAAGTCCGTCTCTGTGTCTTTATTGCCTCTGGCATGAGTGTCAGCTCATCGTCACGGTGTAGGTGACGATGTCAATATTTCTCTGCAGAGCGTGGGACTGCTGCCTAGACTGTATGGAGCCAGTCGAAAAAGACTGGCCTTGACTCAGCCAGACTGCATAACAGTCATTGATATCAGACTGATATCAAGTCCTGAGCTGTCAGACCTCCAGTCTGAATTTTTTTATGTCTTTTTACAGTTTAGTAAGCTGTCAAGGTTAACGCCCAGTTGGACACGGCCAGCTGTGAGTGGAGAGAGGAAAACCCCATATGAAAAACGTTTCTCTGTGCTCACAGCAGTACCTGGAGGGGAATTTACCTTTCCCACATGTGCAGTGGGGATAGCCAGAGCAGTGGGAAGTCATGGCAGGCCTGCAGGGCAAGAGGGCTTGCTGTCTCTGTGCCTTCCCAAAGCTTTTGGGTGGGAGAACACGTGTGGCTGACTTAGCCAGAGGGCTGTGCATGCAATGAGGCACTTCTCGCTCCGCACTGAACAAGGAAGGCTCCCTGTGAGGGAGAGGGCAGATAAAAATGTTCATTTGGTAACATTTCCAATTGAATGTTATCCAAATAAAAATTGAAACAAGCACACTACAAGCCTTAGGAAAAAATAAAACATATTTGAACAAAACCTGTAAGATACTGATGGCCATAAAGGCATAAGAAGTCACCTTGATAATGAACATACAGACATTTCCAAAGATAGTGGGGAATTAACCTCATTAACCTGGAAGGGGGGGAAAAAAGCACGTGTCAATAAATATTTACTCTCCTTCTGGTATTTGAAAGTGTTCTTATTTGCACAGCCAACTGAAAGCTCTTCTGTGGGGATTCTGTAGAAGTAATATTAATATTAACTTTGTGTCTCTGTTGCTTTATTTTATTTCTTTGAAACAAGTAGTAAATTTACCATTGCAAAATTGAGATTTTTTTTTTTCAGTTGTAAAATTTATCTCAGCTCATTTGTCATGAAAATTTGCCCCTTAGGACTAGTTTGAACAGTATCCCAGGTGTTTAATGTTGTTCACCTAATGAAGGCACAACTCATGAAAACAACTATTGAACTGTGGTACACTTCATGAATACTGAGGAGGCATTCAAATTTAAAATGCATGTAGTAGTAACTGGGTCTATAAACTGCTGCTCCTGAAGCCTCGATGCTCTATGCATATTTTTCCATATGAACATTTTTCACTTGCATGTTTTTCTATTTTCAAAGACAGTTTGTATGTCTTCATTTAGCTTCATCAAGCTGGAGAAAGTACGGTTATAATTAGTTTGGCCATGGAGGGCTTGGCAGATATTTTTGTGAAATACTCTAGTTCATAACATGCCTTACTACTCACGTTTCTGTCCTCTTTATTTAAGAGGAGATGGATCATAGTGGGATGCAAATAATGTAGAAGAAGAGGTAAAGAGCAAAGAAAGAAGGCTTTTATATCCAGGTGTTGAGGCTTGCTGTGCACTACGCATTGTTGAAAGAACACGTTATATGGAGATGAGGCAGGAATGTGGGTGGATTAGGAGAAAGCTGCTGAAATGTGTCAAAAAGGAGATTTAAAAAAAAAAAAAAAGCCTGACCCAGTTGCACCCCTGAATGGGGAAGGGAACCAAATCAAGGGATCTGTGTAGACATTGAGCACTGTGCTGCCAGCCCATCCCTGGGGGAGCTGCTTCTACAGAGGCAGAAGAGCAGTAGATCTCCTGCACAAATGTGCTGTCGAGATGCTCCAGCGAAGCTGAAGGGTCTGGGAAGAGAGTACGCCTGGTGCACATACCCGAAAGATGTCTTGGGGTGAAGCTGCTGTTGAAATGAGAGGTCACCATTACTACAGGAGAGCTGCAGCTCTGTCAGTCATAGCCTAAAAACGCAAAGTCTATATTCTAGTTTACTGAAATGAAATAGATGTGTTTGTCTGCCACCCTGATAACAGACCCGCTTTTTTTGTTGTTTTTAAGCTTCATTTTGCACAGGCGGGGGGGGTGGGGTGGGGGGATGATCCTGCTCTCTTCACTGAGCTGATGTTGCTTAGCTCCGCTAAAAACGCATATCAGCATTTGCCAGACACAATTCATTGTTCTTGACAGATTATGAAACTTGGATTATAAAAATCCAACATTTTTCTCTTTCTGTCTGAAATTTAAAACAGAAGTTTGCAACTTGCTAACGTAATGTGAAGCATTAGTGTTAGTGTTTAATTCTCAGAATTGTTAAAATTAGGCATATTTACAAATTTAGGCTGGCCAGCAAATAAGAGTTCTTTTCTGGGAAAAAAATGACTGGTGTCTTGCTATTTGTTGTTACTGAAATACCTGTGGAATTTCTGATTAAAAATCACTGTGAGCATGTAACACAGCACAGAATAGTTGGGATACTCATAACATGAGACAGATTTCTGTGCAGAATTACCATGCTCCAAATGAATGCTCAGATCCTCATATTGCTACCCGATCTGAGGTAGAAGACTCTGGAGTCTTTTTTTTTTTTAAATTTTTTTTTAAAGCAGGAATTGTCTTGTAACCCTGAAAAATCTTTTTTTGGTATAGCAATATTTGCCTGTGAATAAACACTAACTACAGAAGAACAAGAAAAAAGAATGCCAGATAGCTCTGCTTTTCATTTTTTCCTATATCCCAGAATAGCCCAGACCTCATTCTGTTCTGAGATATGCAGTGCACATCTCTGCGCTGATATGCTGCTCTCTCTGCATGTCCTGTATTTTTAGTGAAATCAGTGGGAGTTCAGAGTGTGTGGGACTGCAGAATCCTCAATCTTCCTTGCTGACCTGAGACTGGATTTTTTTTTTCGTGTTTGAAACGGACATGCTGCTGCGATGTTAAAAATGACTGTGAAAAATTTAATTCTTGTTGCAGTCTGGTGATCAGCATTTTACATTTAGCCCTTTGTATTTCTACCTTAAGAGCAAAGATGAACTCCTGATTCTGGGGGGGTTTTTTTGATATTTTTTTTTTATATTTAGGTCCCCATGTATGAACACTGTAAATGCAGTACATTATGTCACCCCTGCCATGATCCCTGTGGCTGAGGTACAAGCAGATTTTTATTTAAGGAGCCCAGACTACTAGATCTGAGATCCTCTGGGCAGCTATAAGGACTTAGTGCCGTATGCATTGCAATGGTGAAAGATGGAGAACCGATGAAGTCTTACTTGCAGATCAAACTTCTTAGCCATTGTGCTTGAAAGCCAGACGCTTAACATCATTTTAATGCAGTTTTTGTGTCTGAATTAATATAGTAAATGTCAACGTTGAATAGCATAAGGTCACATTTTACTACTTTGACCAGAAGTGTAATCTTCCAAGATTCAGTTTTATTACTATTACAACAGTCATGCTGGATAAGGTCACCAATATTTCTTTCAATATGAAGTAATATATGAAAGCATAGTTTATACCAACTTTGTTCTCTGCAGTGTGATTTGAGCTATGAGATGTATTGACAAAGATCTGCCTTGGGTATATTTGCATGTAACTCTGGAGCTGTTGTAATAGTGTGTTGGTTATGCTCATTAGGGCCTTAGTCCTTGCAAAGAAAAGAACCTTTGAGGTTTGTGCTCTCCAGCTTCAGAAGAAAAAGGGCATTTTCTTCAGCAGTATAGATATTTAGTCTGAAAGGCGCAGCTATACACTGCACAGCATGATGGAAATGATCTAGCTTTTGCATACATACACTTTGGTTGAACAACAACAGTCACCAGCAGTGCCAGATTTCAAAGGTAAATACATCAAGCATACGTATCAAAACCTGTGTTCACCCTGTCTGCTTATAAAGAGATAGACTGCACTGATCTTTAAAGCTGAAGTAATTGGACACCTACCTGCATATTTACATTGCCTGACATGGTGCTACAACTGCTTTTTTGTGGATTCCAAACTGCGTTTGTAAAAGAGGCGATAGATAACCCTGATTTTTCTTTTGAGTGAGGGGCTGTGCTCCAAGTGAGGCCATCTCTCTTGCCCTCTGTTGAAACTCTAGCACTAATGATTTTCTTCTGTTTGGGATTTCTCCTCGTTTGTTTTTTAAATAACTCTTTACGAATTTATATTATGTGAGGATGAAATGCCACTCAACTTATTAACTTGTATACCTTACTTCCTTAGAAAAAAGTCACTAGTTTTTGTGGAAATTGAGAGTGAAAAAAATGCAGGGGTTAAAAGGTTTTGTGACATCCAGTACTGTACTAAATTATGTAAGGCAAAAATATTAAATAATAATATATTCCTTATTACACGCAACCTGTTTGGGGATTATATGGAGCCAGATGGATGGATCCTAGTGTCCTTTCTTCTCTACTTTTTTGCTGGAGTTTTTTTGTTGGAGTTTTTTTAGGCATTCTTTTCTTACTTGGAAAACTTTTTTGCTTTTTTTTATCTCGAGGGTTAGCATGTCTGGATAGTAAAACCAATTTGTAAAGCTCAAGTTCCAAAACTGTTTCTGCTTTGTGCAGATTTGTGTGGAAAACAAA
>Ga0181612_106105_pt1 | contig 10523 bp, 3 predicted proteins | sample HoacroProtozoa21_FD_119630 | JGI IMG/M metagenome (GOLD analysis project Ga0181612, IMG submission 119630) | Hoatzin crop microbial communities from Cojedes, Venezuel. Combined Assembly of Gp0051906, Gp0051904, Gp0051908
AAATTTCCTTCAGGGCACACCCACTTACTCTGGCATGGGGTCCTCCATGGGCTGCAGGTGGATATCTGCTCCACTGTGGACCTCCATGGGCTACAGAGGCACAACCTGTGTTACCGTTGTCTTCTCTATGGGCTGCAGGGGAATCTCTGCTCCTGCGTTTGAAGCACCTCCTCCTCCTCCGTCTCCTTCTCTGACCTTGGTGTCTGCAGAGTTGTTTCTCACATTTTCTCACTCATCTCTCCCAGCTGCTGTTGTGCAGCATTTTTAACCTCTTCCTAAACATGCTATCACAGAGGCACTGCCACCATTGCTGACGGGCTTAGCTTTGGCCAGCGGCCGGTCCGACTTGGAGCTGGCTGAAACTGGCTTTTTCTGACATGGGGGCAGCTTGTGATACCTTCTCACAGAAGCGCACCTTGCAGCCCCCTCTGATACCTAAAAGTATTTAGAAGATCCCAGTGATGAAGTAACCAGCAGCTGCTCTGTGCAACTCTGCAGAGAAAACGCATCTGCAGCTGTACAAGCAGGGCAGTGGCGATAAGAATTGGGGGTTCAGTTTGCCTTGGTATTGGACATTGCACAGGAACAAAATTATAATTATTTATATAAAACATTAAAAAAAGAGAGAAAAAATAGTTCAAGACCTGAAGATTATTTCTTATAGTGGAGAAGGTCAATCTATCTGGTTGATAAATAAGAAGAATGAGAAGTGTTTTTCCTCAGGAAGCAGGACTAATGAAGTTGTTAGTAAAGAGCTTTTCAATCCAGAAGACAAAAGGATCATAAGAATTAATGACTGGAAGCTGAAACTAGGCAAGTTTAATTTGGGAATATAGCAGAATGCGAGCAGTGAGAGCGAATAACACTGAAGCAAACTTCCAAGCAAGCAGTGGATTCTCCATCATTTTAATTTTTATGAAGTGATGTCTTAAGTATTGTTCTTTAGAAGCATAATTGTTACTACCTATAGTCAATTTTGCTTAAGATGGAAAGATTTTATTTATTTTTACTCTGGGGTATATCCTTTAGTTTTTCTGTTACTTGTGTGTAATGAAAGTTGACAAGAACTTCACTTTATAAAGGCAGCAAATGAGAATGTTGGGCTAAAGAAGTTTTTTAAGTTACAGAACGCGGAAAATTCATAAAAAGTGCTGTATGAGAGGAGTTATATATACCTTAAAGATTTTCTCTGAGGAATGAGATGGCTGGAAGTTAAATTGGAACCAGCAGCTGTCAAAACTTTCCTTGAGTCCATGTGTAGAAGCTAAATCACATCACAGCTTTTCACCCTGCTAACAATTTCCCTCAACTAGGGATTTCTGTGAGAACACTATTACTGCAATTACAGACACCTACATTGAGAAACGAGAGCGAAGGGAATAGAGAAAATGTCCTTGAAATTTATTCAAGAGGATTCTTCAAATTTGGGAATTGAGGTGACAAAGGTGTGGGCTTGGCCTATGATAGAAAACCCAGCTGGATTTTTAAAGGATTTTTGCTAAAGAATTTTTGCTTCAAAGATGACCAGAAAGTAACAGCCAACAACAAAAGCAGAAAATCGACTGAATTATTTCTACCTATGTTTCTCTCTGTCTAAATGACACATTATATAGATATATTAGGATACCTAATATCTATCTTCTATGATATTTACAGTCTCTGTCACGGCAAGAAGTCTGTACCCAACAAGACTGTTAATGCATTGCAGTAACAAGTCTGTGCAGGAAGATCACAGACCATCCCTAGCTGTTGTTCTCAGCTCTGCCTTCAAACAGGAAGAGTGAGACCCTGTTAGCTGACTCTGGAGACACTCACATATCTCCTTCACTGAACCACTTCTGTATCTCCTCGGAGTTGATCAGTATGTGTGCATCATCGTATGTACTAGTCCAAGACACTACTTACACAGGGTGTTCGATTTAAGAGGACGGAGATACTTCCTGATGTGAAAATAGGCTACAGCATATCTGTTTTTATTTCTTTTCTGCAGATGTTTGTCCTGCAGGGTGTGCAGAAAATCAAAGCAGAAGCAAATAGCACCATTATGCCTATTCACTGAGACATTTGCTCTTTGATGTACTACGTGTTTTCTGATTTTAGTGCCCTGTGGTTGTGAAAACGGATATAGTTTCCTCAGCTGTGAGAGACTTCTTTGCTGTATTTAGGGAGAAGTGGGTACTGTAGCATCCTGGGCCATGTCTACCATGGTTAGGAAGCTCTTCTTAAACTGCAATTCTCAACAAGATCTGAGTTTTGGGAAATCCTGTACCTCCCACCACGAAGTCTGAAAACCTCTCCGGTTCTTTAACAGGACCAGATGCCTTCTCAGACTGAATTGGGTCTTTCACACAACCTAGGAACACAAACTATCCCCGACTCTTGCGGTAAGGTCCATCAGTGCATCCATGGAGTTCCTTAGAAGCCAGAGAAGTTGGCTTGTGTGGACGAAGCTGAATATTTCACTTGTCCTGTTGATCCCCTGAGTTCACAGGAAAATTGAGCGGGCAGCTGACCTGGAGACATCATGGTTTCTACAGGATCTGCACTTTAAGGCCCTGCTGCTGCTGCAGCTGCCACAGACCTGCCAAAGAACTGCAGGTGGAGAGAGAACAGCCTGATGCGGGATGATTTTTTCTTTATTACTTAATTTTCTGCATAGGCTTCAAAGGTAAAGAAAGGATTCAGATGTTGCAGCCTGATCTAAACTCTTCTTTATGTAGTAACATACTTCTAGATGGACGGAAGTGAATCCTAGTGAGGATAGGATATCACTACCTGCACTTTGTCACCGTTGTTCTGTTTAAGAAATACAATAGAATTTTTGTTAGAGACAAGGAGTTGGTAGACTCTGGAGGCCTCTGTTGTTAGAGCTGAGGAAAGCAATGATCTATAGAAGCAATCTGCTTTGTGGCTGTGATTTGTGAGTCTCAATCTGCTGGCGTAACGTCTCTCTGGTTTAAGTCGCATGAAGGATAAGACAGGCTTCCCATCCAGGCACTATTTATCTGGACTTGGGAAATGCTTTGGTGACTGAAAGTTGACCTTGTTCAACAGTCGGACATAGTGTTCTCTCTTATATTTTTGAAATGTGAAATATGTTTAAAATACTGTGGTTTTGAAAAGCAACTATTTTCATGCTTAATGACACAAGCAAAACCTATACTGATAAAATACCAAGAGAAGAACAGCTGTACTGAAGCCATAGCAGTCAGAGTGCATCTAGCAAGTACCAAGATCTAGTACCTTGTCTCCAGCCAAGAGCAGCTCCTCAGGAAAAAAGTGTAAGAACAAGATAAACTTGGAAACAAAGAAAGAGATACTTCGCTTTATGCTGTCTTCAAGCTGCCAGGTTTTTGAATGAAATGCTGCACCTACACTTTTCCAGGTGGGCCCTGCTTCTGGGCATTCATCTCTTTGCTCTTAAAATCCATTTGTATTTTTAGCATACAAATCATCTTTAGTTGGTAATGAGCTCTATGGCCAATCTGCAGATGTGAAAATTTCTTATTTTCAAAAAATATGTTACTTGGTAATTTAATTTAGTGCCTCCTAATTCCAGTGCAGTGAGAATCAGTGAATAAGCATCCAGCAGTTTTTCAGTATGATAAACCATGAATAAACATTCACAAGTTGTTTGCTTTACTCCCTTTCTGCGCTGTATAACATCTTATGTATCAATAAATCACCTTGTCCAAACTAAAAGATTTAGCTGGCCTTCCCTTGTCTACTCTTCTGGAATTTGTGCAAGGTTGCTAAACACTGGCATTCTCACATTAGAAACACTTTGTACATCACAAATGCTCAGCCACTCATTTACCCCTTGCTTAAAATCAGCACATAAGTAAGATTGCTGCAAAGTCGTGGACAGTAAGCAATAAATACTGTCAGCTCAGTAGAGCACTTGGTTGCATACTGATGTCAATTAAATTCTTTAGCATATTATGACAGTATAATGTGCACATGAAATTGCTAACCAGAGTTTAAAAATATTTTATACTATTTAATATATTAAAAAAACCCAAACAGAGTGAGGCAAGTTCCCTTGGACTTACAGCAGAATATGTATTATTTTCTTGACATCATTCAGGAATTTTGAACTTGCATGTTAAAGCAAAAATGTGCATCAGGAGAATTAATGCTGGAAATGTTACAGGTCTTTGTCACAGCTGCTATGTTATCACGTCATGATAAAAATGTCAGGAAGATGGGTTTGGTAATTGGTCACAAGGACCAACATCCAAACATAAGAAGTCTGTTTGTGTACAGGGTACATTGCTCCAAGCTTGTACTACCAATTAATTTTTGCAGATTTAAATTCTTGCATTGACAGGTTTTTCTGAAGAACTGCACTTTTGATGCTAAGTGCTGCAGAAGCTCCTGTAGAAGAAGGCTAAGGAGGAAAGGGGCAGGCATAATAGAGAAAACTGAAGACAGCAGAGCCTAATGGAGCACAAAATGAATTTTCTCTGCCAGGGGCAACATTTGGCAACAAGGAAAATTTGCAAGTATTTTGAAACTACAGAATTTGGGACCTTTAGGGCTCTGTCTTATGAACTTAGTGGCTTAGTCCAATTACACAAAATATTTCAACCAACTAATTAACACCACATGACAGCAGAAAGGAAGACAAAGAGCAGAAGATTAATGCAGATAAATAAAAATTAACCTGGTTGTAACAGCCATACTTGCAAGCATACTCATGAGTGAGGGCTCCAAAATTTCCAGTAGATGTAGATGTTTCCAACTTCTTTTGTTCTCTCCCTCCACACCTGACTGAATAGATGCTGAATCTGTGTGCAAGAACTTTCTCTTCTTCAGCTACTGAGAAAGAAGTGAAGAAAAAAAGTGATAATAAGGGCATTTAAAAAGCTACTAATGAAACTTTAGAAACTCTGAGGCTATAATAACTAGTAGTCTGCTAGGTTTTAGGAAAAATGAAAGAAGGAAGAAGCATTAGGTAGTACTAGAAAGAGAGGTATAACAAGTTATACAAGGGGGAAGGACAGAAGGAAGAATAGAAGGAGAATACAAACTGAGGGAAGAGAGACTTGCATTTTAGAGACTAAGAGGACAGACACACTTGGAACCTGGTAGCAGAAAGAAAGGGGAGTTACAAAGAAGGAAAGCAGACTGTAGAAATAAAAGTATGAGTAGCAAAGAACAGAAAAAAGAGTGAATGAAGAATGAATATGACAGATAAACATTCTAGTTTTCTTTGAAAAAAATGCATTTCCATGCAGAAGTGTCAGTATCCTAAGAGCAAAACCACAGTCACTTTGCACAGAATAACTAATATAAAACAGCGTTGCTTTTCTCCTGTTCACAGACACAACTGGCCTCTTATTTGTTCAATGTTTTACTTTGGATGGAAATTTGGTCCTCAGAGCACTGGTACAACCAGCTCTTGCATTTTATCTGGAAGTAATTTTAGAAGCTTCCTCATTTGCCCTGCTGATGTCATTCAGCAAATGATTCCCTCAGGGACTAAGTCCAGTGTGGACTGACAGCCTCAGTTTTGAATATTTGGCTTTTGTCATCACTGTAACACGATTTTAATGTATGTAGGTCAGAAAGATTTAAATAAAGCACATACGAAGAGTACTCATGTCAAACAGACCTCCCCCTTTCCAAAAGTTTAATGAAAAAACTCTTAATGTAGACTATGCATTGCATGAGATTTCTTTGAATCAGTGAAATACATTCAGAGACTGTAAGTATATCTTTGTTACGGTGCTGTGGCATTGCCTGGCATCATTATGAAGCATTGATGGCTAGCGGAGTGACTTACTGTGCATTTCTCATAATAGCGTATTTGGGTTTCTTTTGAATGTAACAGTATGCTTCAGAATCTTGAGTATCAGGTAAATTAGAAAATTCCAGTTTGTTATACATATTTTTTCACCTGCTCTCTCATCTTTAAGCCCATCTCATAACTTTGCTTTAGATAACCAGAAAAGCATCAATAACAGAAAGATGTAAGATTTTTAACAACAGCAAAGAAGTTTTATAACCTGACTTGGTGTTGCAATCCATTTAGGGATATAAAAGAAGCAAAGGGCAGAGTTAATAGGGTAAAACAGAGTTAACAGAATATTAGCTCTCCTCATTCATCAGACTGAGAAATGAGGTCATCCCAACTTTTTTAGCACATGGATTAGAAATGGAGCTAGACAGAAGAACGAAGGAAGCAGGGAACCTGTCTCTTGCTACCCTCTTGTAAGCAATCCATTGGCTGTGTGAGGAAAGCTCAGGCAAAACCCTACCAGTCCTGCTCCCACCTCTTACTACTCCCCTTTCTGGCTGTACTTGGAAGGTATTTTCGCCAGTGACAGCCTAAATCTTATTCTGGAGCATCCTTCATAAAGAAGTCACAGATGCACGGGCTGAAAGAGTCTTGTCGACACCAAACTGTTCACAGGAAATCCTGAAACGTGTCTCTGTAACTGTCAGAGTTCTTTCTCGAGAAGGTCATAAGCTGGTCCCTCAGTTTCATTCGCAGAACTGCTGCTTGCGAGTGCTGTGTGTCGGGGCGCCTTTGGGCAGGGCAGGGCCGCGGGGAGCTGGAAACTGGCACTGCTGCAGCATTGCTGGGGCTGCTGCAAGCCATTTTCTCCCATATTTCATGTGTCAAACACACCTTCCCCCCTCAGAAGCAAGATCAGAGACTTAATGAAAAGTCTAGAACTTCTTGTTATAATTTCATAGCTTAAATCTTACATTTTTATAGGAAGATAGCAATTTTGCATATACTGTAAAAAAGTAGGACTTAGGAATTCCAGGGTGTGAAAAGCAGCTTGCTGTTCCAGATGGTTATGAAGTCTGGCAACTCTCAGCTTCACACTGTCGTGCAGTTTTTTGAAACGGTCCCCAGCCTAACAGCTGAACTAGAACGCAGGGACAGAAGGGAATACGTGACATGTTTATAAACAAAATATAAATTATTTCCTATCCTTAGGAGAACAGATAAGCATCTCCAGATAACTATGATGCTATTAAACTCCAGAAGAAAAAAACGCAATACGGATCTTTCAGTGTATGTAGGCTTTATACATCTAACCGTGCCCTTGTTTCACTTGCTACACAGTTCACTCCTAATTAGGTACCTGCCTGTCAGACACACTCCTCCTTTCTGCCTCCACTCCAGGGCAGAGACAGGTTCTGGGGCTGGTGTTGTAAGGCTGCATACCAGGCTAGTTTGTCTGGCCACCGGGTGTCACTATTTGACAGAAATATACTTTGGAAGGCTAAAAACTCCTGCTCCTTTTCCGGTTTTTATGCTGGGAGTTGCAGGTTTTGTTCTAAATTTGTCTTCCCCACCTGTGCCCTCAGTGGATGGAGCTCGAAAGAAAATTTATGAGTGGGTTGCTTTTGTTTCGAATGGATTTTGGAAAATGTTTTTTTTTTTTAAATCGAAAAGCAGGGGAAAAATATAAGAAAAGTAAGATAACTTCTGAGTATTTGGGAGATGCTGGACTGCTAGAAATTGTCAATTAGATTTATTCTCTGGTGTGTCAGATTCCAAACTGCAGATACAAATCCTACCATTGCCTGTGTGGAAGAAAGAACAGTGCTGAATTAATAGGTAAAACCTGTTCTCTCACAATTTTCAACAGAAAGCGTAAGATTTCTAGTGTTTTTCAGGCCGACACAGAGCCTGCTGAGGCTTGTGGCTAGAAGTGAGGGTAAAGTCTCATCTGAAATTAGCAAAACGTGTAAAACAACTCTTCAAGAAAATCTTCTTTCAAGAAGTTTAAGCACAGCTGCTTGTTTAAAAGAGGAAATACTTTGGTACTCTGAAGAGAGGGAATACTTTGGTACAACTTCAGAATCTCTTATCCAGATGATGAGAGGACAGTAGACAACAAACAAAATGAAATGTATTTTCTCTCATAACAGGTAGTGTAACTGAGTACCATGCCCTTACAACAAGCAATTGAAAAGTATAACCAATTAATTAAAAAAGGGGTAGTAACCTAGCGAAGGAGGATAAATTAATCCCAGGGAAATGGGAAAATGAAGACCGTACCTCAATGAAATGTACATTCTGACTGGAGTAAAATAATTGAGTGCGATAGAGATCAAAGGATTTACTGCCTCCTGTCTAATAGCAATGGAAGGATTTATTGCCCCCAAAACCTGTGGCTTCCCAAAGAATGTACTTACCCCAGTGTCTGCAAAATGTGGACAAGTTCCTTCCCCCACAAGCTCTCTAAAATGTGGAAAGATTTACTTCCTCCTGAACAGTCTGCCTCAAATAAGCAGCTACAAAGTATGCCACAGATGGTGCATTTTCTTTCTCTTTAAGGAGAGAATTTCACAGAAGTGGCCTAAAAGCAAGTAAACATTTTTTTTAAGTTTAAAAAAAGAAACACAACCTAGGGAATATAATAAAATATTATGAATTTACAGAGGCTGGTTAGAAAGACTTTTGAGGTAGTGTATTACTTGAAAACAATGATATCAGACGATCTAATACAGCAATTCAAAGGCAAGATCATAAGTATACAGATATTTCTCTTTACAATGAATTTTATAATATTCTAAAATAGTTGTGTAACATAGCCATGACGATCTAAGGATATAGCCAAAATGAGGTTCACAAGGACTTAATACCTTTTTTTGTCTACTTGCACAGCTGAGAAATCAGGCAAGAGTTCAGGGATCCAAAATCTTCTTCAGCACTAAAAGAAAGAGCAAACATCAAGCCACAATTTTGTAGCTTCTCTTTCAAATCCAGAAAAAGGTTTGCACACAACAGCAAGTCTAGCTTTTTCCAGCTACATCACTGGGCCAATAAAAGATATTTACTCTGCTCATAAATCATTCCTTGCTATCATTAAAAGGTTGGAATATGTTTAAAGCTTTCAGATGTTACTGGTTGTTATGTAATAAAGAAGTTGATTATACATAAAAAACTGCTTATGCGGAATAGCAGTCAGGTTCAAAGAATCAGTAACTTCAGAGGCTATGGGGATAAATAAGAGCTTGACCAAAATATGGAAGCTGAAGTTGAGCATGCCTCCAACTAAGCAATTCTGTCTGCTGTCGGGCTTTCCAGATCAGTTGCCAACTGCCAAGAGTTACTAAAAGCCAGAAAGGTGGAAGTGCACAGCAGAGGCACTCGGTCAGGATTTTTTTCTTTTTTGTACAGGAATACTGAAGCTGTGGTGATGTTTGTTGGGAAGCAGTTTCAAAGAGAGGATGGATGTCTGACAGAACTACATCAGGATGCCTGGACTGTCTGACTCCCACCTCACTCAGACTTGAGCCTGGCACACTTGAAGGGCAGCTCTGAAGCTGTGCCTATCTAATTCCTCCTCTGGGAGTTGCAATAAAAATAGCTTGTATTAAAATGTTCAATGTTCACTGGGCCATCAGTGGAGGAGAATCAATGGCTTAAATACTGTGAGTGGTGACTGCTTACAGGTCATAAAATGGATCAACGAAGAGGGAAAAAGGATAAGCAAGTTTGAACCTTAGTGTAAACCATAGGAAAGTGCTGATACAACTTAGCTGAGGAGTCAAAGACAGCCAAAGAGGAAAATTGTGCTTGGGCTTTCCACGTCTCAGACATGACATCTTCTTCACAGGCATTATCTTCTTTCTCATTTAGAAAGGAAAATAATTTAACTCTCAGGACACTAGGACTGAGAAAATGATTTCCCTCTTAGCTCTGATCTGCAATATATAGATCACTTTTGCTAATATACTGACAAGTGGCGTGAGATTCCTTCGACTAGTGGAGACTATTAGCTATGGACAACTGTGCACCCCAGCATATGACAATGGCATAGGTAAGTAGGAAAAATGCTGTGGAATGGCTAGCAGAGTGGATGGGGACTGGAAGCGCCAAAGAGGTCTCCTTTGCCATGTTTTTTTAAGGGAAATATACTTCCTTAGAAAAGTATTGCTGGTATCACTTACTAGACTGTGTCCTGGGCCCTAGATCTTCTTGTAATTTCCTTCTCACTTGTGCTTTTTTTGGACCTCACTTTGCTGTGAAAAGCACTGATAGCATGAAATCAGTTAAAAATTATGCTGTATAGAGAGGGGCAAAGCTGTAGTCATTTGTAAATAAGCACAGGCACAACAAAGAGCTCCATGGGGACTAATCTATCCTGCTAGCCTTGTAGTCAGAGCTCAAGAGCTTCTGAACTAGCACCTGAATGAGTTTGTTAAGAACTAACACAGGCATCACAGAGCTACCTGGCAGTGTAAACATAGCCCTTGCAGCAATGGGAGCAAGTTGTCCCATTCCACTACTGCCCCTGGTACAGGGAGGTCCATCATCTTGAAGAGTGAGAAATAGGCACAAATCCTGCCTCTTCTTCTTTTGTGTTGGGGTTGATGTAGCTTGAGAATTAGCACGACTAGGCCGCTTAAGCAAAACAGCATAACTGAACAGGCCGCTGGAAAGGACAGCTAAGAATAGCAATTGAGAAAGTTCTGAGAGTGCACATGATGTGGGTTAGCAAAAACAAGATATGTTCAAGGACGTGGAGGCAGTCTATTGCTATTGGCGT
>Ga0181612_126859_pt1 | contig 10523 bp, 15 predicted proteins | sample HoacroProtozoa21_FD_119630 | JGI IMG/M metagenome (GOLD analysis project Ga0181612, IMG submission 119630) | Hoatzin crop microbial communities from Cojedes, Venezuel. Combined Assembly of Gp0051906, Gp0051904, Gp0051908
CAAAGGGTGTGGGGGTTAATCATGGTTTGCTTTGGTGTTAGGGCCTCTGCTCTTTTATTAGATAAGAAAATGAAGGTTTGAAGGTTTGGGGCTGGTTCTTACTTCAAAGCAATCCCCGTGTCATTCAGACCAGGTATTGCCATTGCAACACAATTTTAGAACAAAGAAAGAAAACAGAGACAAAACTAAAAACAGGAACCAGCAGATAAACAATACTCCAGTGCCGCTGGTGCTGAGCTGGGCTCCTTCCTGCTCTCAGCCATCTGGCGAGGTGGTGGGGCTCGGGGAAGACCAGCTCTCCCGGTCAGCCCTTCCCAGTAGGGAAACCAGCTGTGAAACGATTGAAAAGCTTTTCCATTCATAAAAAACACCAAAACACTGTCAGGGTGTGAGCTGAGCGCCCAGCTCTCTTCCTCTGAGCATGCTCAGCCCTAAGTTCACTGCTCTGACCCTGGCAAGATGTTTCCCGTGCCCGTGCCGTGGGGTTCATGCTTTGCCCCAGCTCCAAGGAAGCCACAAGCGTTCCCATAAGAGGTGAAGAGTTGAGCGGCAGCGGCTGGGGAGCTCTTGAGGCGCAGGAGCGCAGTCAGCGCTCGGGATTACAGCTGCTTTAGGGATGCCAGCAGTGGGCGAACCAGCACAGAGGCGTCCTTGGTGGCAGGTACCCACCTGGGTACTGGTTTTCCCAGCCAGTGTCGTTGAAAACTGGTGTGATGCTGGTTGTCGGGAGAGCTGGCTTGGTGGGGGCTTGCTCATTGCAACATGAACCTGAACGCTGGTGCGTGGAGGAAAATGTCTCATTTGATCAGAAATGAGAAGTTTCTTTTTTTTTTTTTTTCTGGCTTGATTTTTACTTTTTGAATCACAGTCGGAGGAGCGCAAACACTGTTTCGAAATGATGGGTTGAAAGGTTTTGTTCTGAGTCCTTGAGACCCCCCTCTCTCCACTCCTCGCCTTTGCGCACCCTCTGAGCTGAAATCCAGGCCAATTTACTGAGGAATTTGCTCACCTCCAAACAGTTTCTCCAGTTATTTTATTCCTTTTACTAAGTTTCTTGCCTCCCCGTTTTTTGCTCCTACTGCAAATGAATTTGTTGCTTTCGTTAAATGCACACCCCTCTGAAAACCCGACCCTAAAGCCGCATCTCCGTGGATCTCTGGGCTGGTCCCGAGACCCCGCCGCGTGCCGACCCGTGGGTGGGACGTGGCAAAGCTGCATCCTGGGCAGCCCGTACCCAACGCCTGGAGCGTGTACAGGCTTGCTTCTAGCTGGCCGCTGGTGAGCGATCTGGGTCCTGCTCCTGAGGCTGTAAAACGCGTCTGAGGCTTTACCAGCTCAACGGTAGCAGATCCCAGAGCAAAAGACAGCAAAGGACAGTATTAGGACCCTGCTCCTGATATTATTTTTTTTTCTTTCTTCGTGGAGCCTCCATCTCTGAGTCTCTGAAGCAAGAAGTGGTTGCAGTTCAGAGCTGGTGTTTGTTTGCACCTCTTGGTTTTATTTTTTTGGAGCTCACGGCGTCTTCATCGCATAAGCGTTAGCCTTAAGCTCTGGCTGCTAATGCAGGTAATCTTGGGGATGGAATTTGGGAAATCTTGTTAAATAATTCCCATTTGCAGCAATGTGAAGGGCTTGGATGGAGGTGTTTGTGGGGAGCTGACGTGTCTTAGGCATTTCTCAGCTTCCCGTTGGCTTTCTCTTCCGATCCCCTGAGCTGGGGGCACTCGGTGCCAGCAGAACAGAGCAAAGCTGTACCGGAGGGAGCTGGGGCGATAAACCACTTGTGATTACCACTGAAAAGCGCCGGCACTGCGGGATCTACAGCCCAAAACCCAGCTGCCCTACTTCACCGGAGGTTCAAAATATTTATCCCCGACCGCTCCGGAAGCCTCTCCTCCTCCTGCGGCTCTGCAGAGCGGTGTTGCTTGCATGGCAGGGCTGCGGCGTCCGTGCAGACCCGCGCCCCGGGTAGCCTGCTTCCCGTGACCGCGGCAGTCCTGCTTTCTATGCACGGGGCGTTGTATTTCTTTTTTTGGTGGTGTTGCTCAGGGCTACGTGATGCTGAGCGCCGTCGGCTCCGACGTCAGATGTGTGTGTGCACGGAGGTTCGCGGTTGCTCTGTTCCCCTCTCCCTTTCTCGCCCTCCCCCGGGTCTTGCTCTTAGCTTGCAGCTTGCTGCATTCACCCCTCTGGTGCATTCGCTCTTCCCTGAGAGCAAAGCAGCAGTGTGGGCTGTGGTGCAGGGCTGGGAAAGTCACACTGGGCGAGAAGAAGTCAATCCTGGCTTGCATTAGGGAGAGTCCCCGGCTGGATCCGTAATTGCTCCCCTGCCTGCAGCGTTGCTCCGCAGCACGGCCCTGGGCTGCTCGGTGCTCCGTCTCTCCAGATGTTAGCTGTGGTGTGGCACCTTCAGTGCTTCCTTGGTGGGTTTGCTTTTGCAGGCAAGGTACTAGACACAAAATTGATGACCAGAGATTGCTTATTACAGGAAGATGGCAGAGGCAGTTTCCCTTATTTCTGCCTCTCCTGGATGTTTTTTCCTTGTCCCCAACTTGAACAATGCTCCATCCTTTGGTTGCAGTATGTTTTTAAGCTCTTTTCTAAGCTGGAGACCTTTCCTCTCTGACCACAGGCATTTCCTTCTGCTGCATGCTGGTACGCTGTGTCCATGGTCAGCATCCTGACAGGCAGAGCAGCAGCAGAAGTGACCGTACAGACATGCGGTTGTTAGGTGAGACTGAACTTCCAAGCCGTCTGCTAAGACTGCTGCTTAGGGACGCTCGCTGTGCCCTGGCAGTGGATATGGTGGCCACGCTGTGCCTTCCCACAGAGCCATTTTCTTTTGTGAATGTGTATTGTGAATTAATTTGGTCTTCCTTCTGCAAAGTAGCCTCTTGTGATCTGTGGCTGGGCTCATCCAGTCGAGCTCTGCGTGGCTGCGAGCTGGGTGACTGCATTGGAGCTAGTGACCTTGCGTTTAGTGGAGAGGGACAGGCGTGTCCTGGCACGACACGAGTGACCGTCCGATATACCCCTGGGCACAAGCTGAGCCGCCCCAGGTAAGCAGCTCACAAAGAGGTCTCTGAATTTAGCTGTCGGCAGTTTGGTGAGATGAATCACATCTCACATTTCGATTTCTTGGGCTGGGCTGAGCCCCCCTTCCTGCACTGCTGCGAGGAGCCCCGCTGGCCCCCAGCCCCACCGGACCTGCTGTGCCCGCAGCAGGGCTGCCCGGCCGGCACCAGAGGCGTGCTGGCAGCCAAACCTGGATGTAAAACCTGGGGGCTGCTTTGCCCCTTTTGTGTTACCTTCTGTAGGTGCTGTTTGACATTAAAAGGACTCTGAAACCGCTTTTGCACACTAGGTGGTTTCCCTCCTCTGTGGTGGGAGTCTCTCGTTCAGCCCGGTTCTCAGACATGGTGAGAACAAGGAGCGATCTCTACGTCTTAGTAAGCTTTCCAGTTCTCACGTATTCTGGTATAAATGAGCCATTGCAGTTCAGCAAGACAACAACATTGCCCTTCTGCTCGAGGAGGGCTCAACTGCCGTAGTGCTGCTGTGCACTGAAGATCTTCATGTCAAAGGAGCTGCCAGGCTGGTACCTCTCTTCTTCCCGAGACAGCATTCACCACTAATAAATCAGATCTTCATTTCCTACTGTTAGCGTGGTAGGGATGCCCTGCACCATTCCTGTAATGAGGTAATGCCCCTTAGCATGGTTATCCTGTAGGCACAGATGCTGTTACTATTTCAGAAGCAGGTTTTCTTCTTGTGCCATGAGCTTTGTCTTCCGCTTTAAGACGAAATCAATGCCTAAACCTCTATTTCCCGTTTCACTTCCAAATACTGCTGTTTGCTCAGAATCCTGCATTATGTGCAAATCCCACAGCAATTTTAAGGTTGCTGGTTCATAGAATGGCTTGTTGGTCATCTGTTACATCAAGACTTTCGATGTGTGCTGCTCCAGGCGTCCCAGAGTAGGGGGCTAACTGCGGTGAAAATCTGCCTTCCAGAGCAGTTCAAGAAATAGGTGGTTTCAGATGGGATCTCCCAACAGGTCGGCCCATCCTTCCCAGCAGAGATGCATCCGTGTAGCTGGACACCTCGGATGTGGAGTTTGCCAGTGATGAGCAGGGCTGCTCGTTCCTGGTGGTGGTTTTGCACATCGATGCGGTCATTGGACCACCAGACACCCTGTGTGTCCAGGGGGCCAAATGCTTTCCTCTGTTACTTGTTCAAACCAATGCCCAATTCACCTTTTGGGGGTTTTTATCCTCTGAAAAACCACCTTGATCCTGACGTCTTTATTACAAGTATGCCACTCGGTGCCCTTCTGTCTGTGTGACTTTTCCTTGGCATGTATTGCTTCCTTCGGAGTTGTATTGTGGATCCTCACCATCAAACCCCTGAGTCTGCGTTGCTCCTTGGAGCTGTTTCTGCTCTGATTCATTCATTGGTACTCTCACGGCAGCAAATATTCACAGCATTGGCCCCAGTGGCATTTGTTTACCCCTTCGCCTGCCTTTCCAGCCCTGTGCTGGGTGATCCTGTCCTGCTGCACCTTCCCAACAGCCTGTGTGGTTCGTTTACCCCCGAAATCCTGCTCTGGATGTGCCTTGCTCCGAGACCCATCGCCGAGGTCTTCATGTCCCGCCTTGGAGTTGGGCATGAATGAGATGGCCACGTGCCCTTACACCTCTCCTGTGCCTGCTGTCAGACAAGATGGTACAAGGTGATTGAGCTGGCTTGCACAGACAGCATTAAATTACAGCTTTTTATTTAAGCTTCTCCATCATGTCCTGGGAGAGGATGCTTAATTTCGGGCGTCCTCTTCCTCTTCTCCCTCCACACCCCAAGAAAAGGAGGAAGATAAACAAGGGGAATAACATCTTTTTTCATGTTTTTGTTTGCCTGTTGGTTGTATTTTACTATGTGTCAGTACAGCAGAGAGCATCATGGGGATCTTTCTGTGGTTCGTGTTTGTAATCTGTCCTGTTCCAAGTAAGCTGGTTCCTCTCTTTATAGTTGAGGAAAGGGGGAAGTCCCGCAGGGTATCCAGGCACTGCTGCAACTGACTTCTCAAGAAATCAGACCCGGTGACAAATTTTTCAGCCCTATGTGTTGCTCTCAAGCCTGTACCACTACCTGGCAGCGGTGGGGGTGATGATCTCGGCAAGCCAGCACAGTATGGCTGGGTGAGTCGGTGTACAGGGGGACTTGCAGAGAAGTGGGTACTGGCACCTAAGTGGATTTCTCTTGTATTTGTCCTCTGTGGCCTCATCAATGGTTGGTTTCAGTCAGTTCTTCCATGGCCAAGATTCAGTAAGGGCTCGGTCTGGGTTTTGCCAGCTGGTTTTTGGAGAAGATTCTGCATGTCGCTCCTCTGCTGCCTGTTCTTCTGTTGATTTGGGGAGTGGAGGCTCCTTGGAGGTGAGGTTTTGCAGTCCAAGGAGCGAAGGTCTCTCACGGTCCCTGCTGTGGCTCAGCGTGCTCTTACTCCTCTGGGTAAGAGCAGCTTTCATCCTTGCTCAGCGGGACAGGAACCCAAGGCCATATAAGGACGTTGCGGGGTGCCGGGGTGTTTGGATGGTAAACGCTCCTTTGCAAGCGCCCTGAAAGGATGTTTGTCAAACAGTTGCCTCCTGGATCTTTTGATACGCTGCCTTTGTGTGGTTTGAACGAACATCTTATCACCTTCATCTCCCTGTGCTTTGCAGAGGACTGACTTGAGTAGTAAACACACGAAGGCTGAAGTTTGAATCTTAAAAACTGCAGATTCCTCCCCTTGTTGCCCTGATTTCTCCAAGACTTCCTTCAGCTGCCCCCTCTCTCAGCTCTGAGTTTCTATCTTGGGCTCCCATGCGAGATGTAAAGGAGACAGTAAAATCTTGCAAGCTACGGATAGGTAAAACCAAAATTTCTTCTGTAATCTAAGAAAAATAGACATTTCACTGGAGGAGCGGGTACCAAGCATGTTCTTGCTCTATGGCACAGCACAGACGCGTATCCAGCTCCTCTGTTGCAGTGGGATGTACCTCCCAAAGCTCCCGTGCTGCCCTGTTGCTCACTGCCCATTTTGCAGATGAACTGGAAGAGGCAGAAAGCTGAGGTGTAGCTTGAGGGAGATGATGACCTTGCTGGCATGCTTGTATGAGGATCTTGGCCTGAAAAATCTCTGGTTAGAATCCAATTGCTTTAATTCCCACTTAAGTGGTTTTCCTGCTGTTGCAGCATCAGCCCAAGCTCCTTTTTTCTTTATCCTCGTCAGACTTCTTGCCCTTTTCTCCCCAGTGCCCTAAGCCCAACCACAGCAGTGAGCCAAATGCTGAGCCACCTCCCCGCACTAACCCGTGAGTTAGCATCTCTGTGAGGTGGTCCATGTCCCTCCACGTATTGCGATTGCCGGCAAACCTGGGCAGCGTGTTTGTGAGCTGATCCCGTGGGTGAAGGGGCTTGTTTTTCCTCTCCCGTTTCCTGCCCGGGATGCTCAGCCAGCAGCCTCAGAACAATCGGGACAGGAAAGGGCATTATCCCGCCCTGAAGGTACCCAGGAGCTTTCTCCGGTGCAGGCAGAGCGGTGCCTTGCTTCTGTGCTGCAGGGTTCTCTCTGGGAAGGTAGAGGACTTTCAGCCAGGTCCTTTCCTTTCCGAGGAGATGCTGCAGGGATTTGCTACCATGGAAGGGGAAGTCTCAGCTTATTACATGGCTGCCTGGGTTTCCTCTCTTTGGGGGAGTGGATCAGAGCAGATGGCAGGATGCTGGCTGGGATGGTGCCACCCCAGGGCATCGTACTGGAGCTGTCTGGGACGAGTAGGCAGGGATTTGTGTTGCCGGTTGAATCAGAGGTGACTGGTGTTCCAGGAGGGAGTGATCTAATTCACTGCTTCATTGGCCAGCGCCAGCTTTGGACTTGATCTTTGAGCTGTTTCCCTCTCTTCCCATCTAGTGGTGGTGTCCTGGGCTCCACCGCTACAGGAGGAGATCAGAGAAGTCATTTGGATGTTGAAGTTAGGACTCAGGTGGACCTTAATACAAGAAGAAAAGCCCATTACCCCATCGTCTTCTCATGTGCCCCGTCCTGACGGTGTGGGAACTGCTAATGGCCTCAGTCACCTCCTCAACTTGGCTGCTGTGTGCAGAGAGACCCTCTGCTTCTGGGGCAGTGTCATCCTCGACATGAAGGAGTGGAGGTGTTCTCCTTCGCTAAGCAGGAGAAAAGCCATGAAAGAGAAAGATCTCAGGGCAATGAAGACAAGTGGGGGAGCCACAGTCTGTCCCAGCTGAGTGGAAAGCCCCTGCCACGGAGCTGTGACACCCTGAGGGCTCCCCATGGCCTCAGGCTTCACAGCCCAGCAGGGAAATACATTATTTTTTGATTTTTTTTTTTCATATTCTTTGAAAACTTTGAGATTTTTGCAAACCTTGTGTCTCAAAGCAGGACAGCAAATGAGCATCTAAAAACAAAGATCAGCAAATTTCCACTTTCCACCAAGGGATAAATGTTTACCTATTTGACATTAGTTAACACGAAAATTGTGAGTAATCTGTCTAACTTTTTAACAGTGACATATAGAGCTGAATGAAGACTTACAACTAAGCAATCTCAGATGGAAGTTCTCCAAAGATCTTGCATCCGTGCAAGATGTTGGGACAATTTCACAAATACTCTAAGACACTTTTCCAACCTGAGCTTTGGTGTGCTATGCCTTTTCTCACTCACTTCAAGAGTTTTTTGGGTTTTTTTGTTTGTTTCAAAATTATCTGGTGGCTTTTGGGCAAGCAGGCCTTCTGAGGGGGTAGGTTCAACTTTGCCCCATGCCCATGACGTTGGCCATTTGTTGGAAACAGGGCAAAACCTCGAGGCAAACTGGTTTCCTTTGAAACACGGGTTTCTTAAAACCAGAGGGCTTAAATGTTGTCACCGCTGTGGCTGAGGTTACCATAACATTACCGACATGATGTAAAGTTAACGAGAGCAAGCTTTGCTCTCTGCCTGCCTTGTCCTGGAGCTGTTTGCAAGCTGGCTGCTTCCCTGCGCCTGGATCAGTGCCGTTGCGGTTCCCAGGTTCCCAGTTCCCCTCTCGGTCTCTGTCAGTTCCTTTTGCCACCTCCGTTGGGGCGGTCTTCAAATGCACCCCGTTGATGGTGGGCAGCCGTCCTATGTAGAAGAGAGAGAGAGAGGAAAGTGTTTCTTGGGATGTGTGATGGTAGATGTTAGTCTTGGTTGGTCACCTACATGTATGAACCAGACGGTGTGAGGTGATGGGGACTCTGTCTAGGTGAGATCTAGCTATCTTCTTGCAAGAAGTCCAGTCCTTTCTGACTGTGCTGATCCTGAAGATGGCATGGAAGGTAAGGAACGTGCATGGAGAGTTGGAGATTTGCCTTCTGCTCCCAGCTGTGCCACAAGTTGCTGTGGGACAGCAGAAAAATAGCTTAACTTTTCTAAACATGGGCTTCTCTGCCTCTTAAATGGTGACTGTATGGTTTGCATGGTGTTTGGAGACTGTTTTTAAGGTGCAAAGTTAGTGGAGGAGGGAGACCAGTCTCGTCTTGGAGAATATTCAGGGCTCAAAGTGCCACAGCTTGATTTCTGTAGGGCTGGGGTATGATGCATGAGTGAGATGTGGTGGGATAAAGCCCTTCTGCCTGCTTTGCTCAGCTCTTGCTGAGACTGCGCAGAGCAGGAGTGGCAGTCGATCTGGCCACGTTTTCCACACACACTATGCTTTCTGAATAGAGGTGGTTAATGCCTTGTCGAAGGGTGATACTCAGTTGTTGCCTGAGGATGTTCCTCACAGCTGCCGCGGTGTTCTCTGTCCCTGCCTCCTAGGAGCAATATTTCTCAGTGCTTTACATGGAGGCTGAGCAGATGTGTGGGCACCCTGTTGCGTTGCCTGTGGAGCTGCTGTCAGGAGATTTGTGACAATCCAGTGCTGGAAGGTCTCTCGTTATCCTCCCTGCTGTTTTGTCTCCATTGGTCCATCAAAACCCTTCTTTCTTCCCTGGGTGGTGGTTTTGCTCTTTTGAAAGTGTTATTGAGACCTGGGGAGCAGGCAGGGAAACCCACATCTTTTGCAATGTGTTGCTTTGCTTGGAAATGTGCAAAGCAGCCAGCCTCAGTGACGAGGGTGTCCCTGAAGGGTGCTGGGGCATGACCGCTCGCAGCGTTTGCCCCGGGTGTGTTGTGAAACGTGACCGCAGGCAGCTCACCGCACAGCGACTGTGCTGTCCCTCCTACCTGCTCCAAATGCCTTGCACCTTCCAGCGTTGCCAAAGCAGCTCTTGGTTTAACAGCTCTGCTACTGGGAGCCCAACTGGAGGTAAATGACGAAGGGACAGATTTTTTTTTTTTTGCAGAGTGGCTCAACACCCTCATCAGCCATTGCAAAGCATTGATTAAAAACCTTGACCTCAACATTTGTTTTTCTCAGTGTTCATGAGATGCTCAACAGAGCTCCTTGGAAAGTCTGATTACATCCTCCAGAACTGTCCCCTGCCTTGTCATTTTGCTCAACGTGGGTGGGAAGGAAGGGAGAGTTTGGGGAAGAAACAGTGGAATAGGTTGAAAATTTTCTGCTCGGTTGCGGTGGACAAACTGCGTCCTCTCCCATGAAAGATGCTTCCATAAGCACTGCCTTAGGAGAAGAGGTTTAGATTCATGTGTGGTCCATAGCACACCAGGGGAAAAAAAACAACCCCAAAGACTATGTTTTGTGGTTTGAAAGTTATGTTATATTGGTCATATTTTGTCCTTAAATTCCCTGCCTGTTTGGGATATGAGAGGTGTCGGGAAGGGGTGGCTGCGCTGGTGCAGGGCTCACCCCGAGCGTGCGGTGAGGAACGTGTTCCCCTCCAAGGATCGAGCTGTGCTCTCAAACAAGCTGACGTGCAGGGAGGTGTATTTTTGTGAGCTGGGTGTTGTAAAGGGTGCTCATGAGTCATGCCGTGCTCTTAGTCACTGCTTTCCTCTTGCCACAAGTCATGACTAAGGTGCTGATGGGCAGATTCCCCGCTCATTCAGTCCTCGGCACCGCTGCGGAGTGTTTCTTGTGTGTTCCTTGTGCACCCACTGTGGATGGATAAAACTTTTGAAGACAATAATAACAGGCTGTGGCAGCAGGACACCAGAGGCAGGAGCCCATGAGCCTCTTTGGGGTGAAGGAGAGAGCTTGCATTTGGCAGGTCAGTGTTTCCTTGTTGGGGGTTTGCTCTCACCTGTTTGGAGCCATTGGTGGCTTCTCACCAGCACAGGAAGGACTGAGCGGCAGGGCTGGAGCTGGCCTCACCGCTCCCTTGGCTTTTGGGGAGCCCCAGCAGCCAGGCATGGCTTTACTGAGCCCTCTGGGGCAACTTCCAGGAACGAAGTGTGGGTGGAGGTGGCCATGCTGGGTGCACCAAGCAGAGGGGACCGGGTGGAGCCTCTGCTGAGATCACAGTGGCTTTTGCTCCTGCCGGGGTGGAGGTGGCGAGCTGTGATGGGCGCAGCTCAGTACTGAGCGTCAAACGTTGGCCAAATAAGC
>Ga0181612_135516_pt1 | contig 10523 bp, 5 predicted proteins | sample HoacroProtozoa21_FD_119630 | JGI IMG/M metagenome (GOLD analysis project Ga0181612, IMG submission 119630) | Hoatzin crop microbial communities from Cojedes, Venezuel. Combined Assembly of Gp0051906, Gp0051904, Gp0051908
AGGGAGAAATTCCTCCCTTCGAGGGGTGGTGAGCCGTTGCACAGGTTCCCTTGGGGGGGTGGACCTGCCCTGTCCCTGGAAACATTCAAGGTCAGGTTGGACGAGGCTTTGAGCAACCTGGTCTAGTGGAAGATGTCCGTGGCAGGGGTGTTGGAACTGGATAGTCTGTAATGTCCTTTCCAACCCAAACCATTCTATGATTCTAAGATGCTATGATAGCTTGCCAAATTTTTGCTTACTTTATGTTTCATTTTTTGTACAGCTTTCCTATATTAATTCTTTTGTGAATACAAAATATTGTGTGTGTATATATATATTCTTAGTTATGTTACTGATTTTAAAAACTTCTCAAAACTACCTTGAGAACTCTTTAAATCAGATTCTTAAGGGTATCTCTTGAAATGCTGAAGAAGTAAAATATTTGCCATCTATACAGTTGTGCAAATTGTTTTCTCTGTTTGATAAACAGTGGGGTTTTTTTGTGTCTCATTAACACATTATTGAGAACTGTAACTTGTAAAGGGCAAAGAGTTAGCTGAGGAGCATTATTCAGAACATTTGCATGTTACATGTGTCAGTTTGAATATAAATACATGTGTGAATTTTAAAGTAATATAAAACAAGAATTGAAAAGAGTAATATACAAGGAAGTCCTTGCAAATGTTTTAGCTCATTATATAATCTTCATTTCATAAAAAATACTCCTCTGTAATGATCTTATTTTTTGCATCAGTCAAATACAAATTTGCACCAGATTTGTGGGGACAGTCAAGGACAGCAAAGACTAACTCCAGCCATTAATCTCGCAGAATTTTGCCTCTGTGAAAAAATGGTGGTTGAACCAGAAAAAATACCCTGTGTCATCAGGTGGCTCACTTGAGGCTATATTGCTAAAGCATGGCTTCCAGAAATATGAGGTTTTACTTGTGACCACGCAGGCTGATGGTGCTAGCCTGGAGGAGCAGAGGTGAAAGGGAAGTCCTTTGAACACACAAACTTTCTGTATTCACCATTAAAACTATTGCCTTTTGAATCTACTTTGGCCATCTAATTGGAACCAGAAAGAAATGCTTGCTGTTTGTCCAATTTCCCTTTTGATATCACGCTCACTCTGATAGGGAAGATTAGATAATTGAGATTTAGTTGTTTTTTTGCTCTCTGCTTCTCCACATTGCCCTGTTCTATTTTGTCTGTCTGCCAGTGGCCTTTGATTGATAGTGATACCCAGGGGCAACATTTGCTTCCTTCTTGAACAGAAAGAAAATTCAGTTCTACAAGAGACACTTAGTATCTGTTTGCATCTTCTGTAGATGTAAGGAGGTGCTGTAGATATTTCGTTACCCTAAGGACATCTTTATATAATGATCGCTCTTGGGCAGAAGCAATTTAAAAATCCCACAGCATACACTTGATAATTAGTATAATAAATGAGGGCAAATGCAAAAGAATTGCAATAAATAAGCTAAGCACTGAAGAATACTGGATGTGGTATACAATTAATAGAAGTGCAGTCATCAGAGAAAATATACATGTTTATAAAGTATGGCTATGCTTTTTCTTTTTACAAATCTTTGGGGCAAGTTTGTCTTGAAACCTGCAGTCCTAAATTTGCAAATTGCCTGTTCTCACTTGGATTTCTGCAATCCTAATTAAATAAATACTTTTAACTAAATAATATTTTTAGCTTTATAGCTACTAAGAGCAACAGAACAATAGGAATTTATGTGAACATCTTTTTCCAGGACACTGTAGATGAACCTTCACCATAAGGTTTGGGGCCTGCAAGATTTAAACCTCTCCATCTCCTTCATCTTTAGTCATTGTTTGTATGGTCAAGTCCATAGTTCCTCAGCTTGGATTTTTTCCTCTTTGCATTTCACACTTAATGTTCACCTCTGCATACTGCTTTTCACAAATTTTCTACTCTTTCTTTCTCTTCCTCTGGTAATCTTGGCTTAAGATAGTCAATAGTTTTACAGTCACATTTTGGTTTTTTATTTGCTGTTTTTTGAAGTTTGATTTGCAGTAATATTGGGCAGTTTAGGATGCGTGTGGCAATTCATTAAAGCCCTTGTGTGAGTTAGATATCTAACCTCCATTATCCCTCAGTGTTGTTTAGGCACCTAATTCACTGAAGAGTTTCCATGAATCCAACAGAGGTCTATCTGTCCTACACTTCAGTAACCCTAACCCTCAATCCGTCGTCTTCTGTTTCATCACAACAGGGCAGATTCTGTTCATATTTGTTGAATAGATCTTACTCCTAAGAGATTATATTAAATGTGCAGTTACAGAGTCAGGAGGAGAAGTTTTCCTTATGAACATAGTTTGATAACCTTTAGTCTTTCCATGAATATAAAACCTAAAATTAAGATCCACAACTGATTTCAGTACACCTACGGTAGGCGCTCTCAGGAGAAGTTCTATTTTTTTATTAAGATTGTGTGTTGAACATCATTCTGCTATTGACTGAGTTTTAATAGCAGTTTTTCATATTCTTTAGAAGGAAAACAGACAATTTTAAAAGCAAGAAAATTTTTCTGTGAACTGCAATAATGGAAGGACAAAAGCATGTTAGTAAGGAGACAGCATATTGTAAATTAATGTAAACCTTATCGTTTCTCAGCAGTCTTAGAATTTTAGTACTTTTGAATTTGTTTGTATCAACAGTTACACTAGGATTCCTTGAAACATTTACTGCAGTGCATCGTTTAGGTATTTTTAGACATAATGCTTTTGAGTGGATTAGACTTTCCCTTGTGACTACACCACTTCAGGTAAAAATGTTGACATTTACAGGGAGGGTGATATGAGCCATGATTTTTTACAGGAATTCAGATTTACATAGGAAGAAATACCGAAGTCATAGAACAGAATAAAGTGATTATTAATTTAAGTCTGGTTCAAACCATTCTATGATACTTTAAATTCTTTGCCCTTTTTCTCACTGAGATCTGGGTGAAACAGATTTATGAAGCTTGCATGTCCCTTGTAGCTTAGTAAGAAAAGAGAAAATAAAGAAAAAGCAGAATCCTATTTCTTGTTGCTTTGCTATTCTTTCAGAAAGTCAAGTCATCATTATGTATGGTCTGCTGGACAGGAGAGTATTCAGCATATTCATTAAATATCCCAGTATTAATCAGGACACTTGAAGAAACTGCTGATCCTTTGTTCTATTTGTTCATTGCTAAACTAGAGAATATGATTTTGCTATAGCTGACAGGCAGTAGAAAGTCCAGCCTTAACTAATTGGTGTTAGATTTTTAAATGAGCTCAGTGCTCAATGGCTCTGTATTTTGCCCATTCTAGCAGGCGTAGTTTAGTGGTTCTTAGGCAACGTCAACACCCAGTTCTTTCCACTAACATTCACAGGAACACGTTTGTAATTTTTCTGGAGGGAGTAGGGGGAGATTGGCCCCTTCTGACATCTTACAACAGTTGTAAGATCTGGGATGCTCTTACAGATCCCAGTGGATGATTCACTAATTGGTCACAACCAGGGGAGTGGATAACTGCACAGTGGAAGGGCATTGCCAGTTTATTAAGCAGCTTGCATTGTAAGTGGTGCTTCTTGTAAACCAACTGTTAACATTTCATACTTCACTAGTTAGTTACTAAGAAAACATATTTGATAAGCAGGAAGATGTCCATTGCGCAAATTTTACAGAGCCCTTTTCATTAAGAGCCACATCTAAAGCCCATTGAAGTTAATAGCGAGTCTATTAGTTTTTCACCAGACCCTAAAGCAAAAAAGAGTTTACTTTCTATAGAGGCAAATTTCTTGGAGGATGGAGGAGGATGCATAGATCCAATGAGCCAAGCAACTTGTGGTGGTCCTCTATTGAGGCTGTTGGTATTGCACGCATGATGAACTTAGCCCCTGAATTTAAAGTGCAGGAATGTTACAATGAGTTGAGATATTTTGAACTTTCTGCTGTGAAAGAGAACATGTTTATTTAGCATGTTTGTCCTGGATTTTGCTGGCTCCAGTGTGTGTGGCATCACTAATGAGGTGGCCTTTAGAAAAGCAGAACCAATATATTGTCTCACATACCTGTTGCTCGCACTAAAGACAATGACTGAGGAGAGCAAAGAAGCTTGGGGGGCTGGACTGACTCACCTGTTCATTGATTTGTGGCTCCTGTGCAGTCCTCTTTGGGCTCAGCTTTCAACACCTGGCACAAGTCAAAGCCTGTGCTGTCAGCATGCTCTAGTTTGTGCTGGGAGAGAGCAAGCTTCAGTTTGTATGACTGCAAAAATTCAGTAAGTAACATTTTTAGCACAAAATAAACCAAAACCTAGATAAGGAGTGTCTCAAAGACTGTCATTTCAGTTGAGGAATCCTCCCCCCAAAATTATCTTTGACCAGGATTTAAGAAAAAGAGATTTGAAATTTTTATTTCAGGATAAATGGTCAGTTCAAAGCAGCGTATTAAAATTTAAGTCTCTTTTTTTTTTTGTATTGTATTCATTTGTCTAAATCATGAGTAACTGTTGTGCCGTGACAGTTATGTATTAATACTGACTTATCAGAATTTATGTTATATTAGAGAAGTCAAAATAATCTATTTTAATTATTAAATCTGTAGATTACTTGGCACATACTAAAAAAATCTTCTATTCAACTGACATCTTATGACCGATTTTTTAAAAATTCAGAACTTACGATTTTATAAAGACCAAATAAAGATTCAGTTATTAAAAAGAACAGGTGATTCCATCATGGCAGAAACAGCCAGACATCGCTTTTCTGCAATATTGAAATTTGAACAGCATTCTACATGGATACATTGTAGATTAATACGCTATGTGCGGTGTGTTTTGCTCACTTCCTACCTCTCAACAGAAGTGAAATTGAGACACTGTATCGGATTAGGATAAAAAGTATATGTTTTTTATGAACTGCACATTTGTTTAATATATTCTCTCAGCATCCCTATTCAAGATGTTAATTTAATGGAACCACTTGAATCATGAGTGTGGTCTTTCCGTGGGTAAGATAATTAAAGAGTTTGAAAACTAGGATTAATAAATCATTATAGCAAGTTTAGTTTCAATTAACATTATAAATGTTACTATTTTAGCAAGTAATTGACATCTGATTAGCATGTTGCGGGGTATAGCTGTTTAGATATTAATCAAAGTTCTAAACATTGCTTACAAAATTACTTAAAGACATGTACATAATTTTCCTTTATTTACATGGTAACTAAGCTTTTCTTTTAAATGTGTTTGCTCAGGGACACAACTTGTAGCATATGCTGAGATTATTATTTATTAATTGTAGTCAACATTGCCAATACGATTCGAAAGTCCATGGGGCAACACATCTGCCTTTTTGATACACATTGTAATCTTAACCATTAATGAGGTTTTTTTAGCTCTGTGTGTGTTAGCTTGTAGAACTACTCAGTTTTGTGTCTAAATCTGGGCACAATAGCAGCTTTATTTCAAAAAATGAATTAAACTAATTTGTTTGCAGCTTTACTTTGAAAAATGAATGAAACTAATTTGTAAAAAAAAAAGCGATGAGTCTTTCTGATGAAAAAGGTAATAAAAATGCAATGCATGCAAGAATACTTTGTACTCAGACCCTGTTATTTTGTGTTTGAGCAGTCTAAATTAAATACTATAAATTTTGTCCAAGAAATGTAAATACTGTGAGTTATATCTAGCTGCATAAGAATTCAAGCTAAAAAGGAAAAGCTACCTTTAAATTTAATCTTTCATATTTTAAATCATTGGGCTTTTCCTACATGTGACATGAAAAGCTTTGCTTTACAGACTGTTACAAAAATGTGTCAGTAACAGAAGAAAAAAATGCTGTTTCTTATATTGGGTACAAATCAGAAGAAAAAAATCTTGATCCAAAGGAAAATGAGTGATTTATCTGATGCAAGGATGATTGAAATATCAGATCTCTCTCTTTCGTTAGAGAGCCTGTGCTCCTGAGACACCCAGTCCAGTAAACTGGGTATATTACCAGTGGCAAAGCATGACTTGTGAAGGGAACGGAATCCTCAGTTCCCACTGAAGTGTAAAGGTAAGGGTCCTGCTGTGTGCAGTAATCAAAAATCAATGGGACTTCCAATTATTCCTAATGAAGATCTGCAGGCATCCAAGAGGAGGAGTTCACCTCAACACTTTAAAAATCTCACTTTTTATTTTATATTTTTTGGTTTTTCTATTCCTAGTCCTGACCAGCATGAATGGCATCACACCAGAAGGCTAAGCTTTGGCCTCCTTTGAGGAAGATAAGGGGACAATTCATCTCTGCAAGAATACAACTCAGGAGACTGATTCAAAATGCTTTGGCAGCCCTTTGAAGCCACTAAGGAGCCAGAGGTATACATCCAGTGAAGACAGTACGTAGAAGGTCTTTGGGAAGAACTTTGAAGTGCATTTAAGATCTTAAGAGTCTCATCAGAAGTCTAATGGGGCTTAATTCATTGTAAAATTAGTATTGTTCAGGTTATAATCTGTGCTGGAACTGCCAGTGACTTTTCTCAGATGTTCAGGAGTATGGCTCCCCTCAAATCCACCCAGGCAGTTGCTTCCCTGCACCCCATGGACCCTGTAAGAAATGAAAATAACCTGACAGTGGTCTATAAAATAAACATTCAGCTACCTTAAGGAAACTAGAGCGTACCACAGGCTTATTCCCTAAACTGCAAACTCAGAGCTGTCTGGAGGAGGATCATTACCTCCTACCCCAACAAAGAAAACCAATTTGTCACAACTGAATGATTTACAGTGCAGTACTTCCCAGGTGTCAGCTTTTATAAGCAGCATTTAGAACAAAACAGAAGAGCCCACTAGAACTTCAGTAGTTGAACAAATCTCTCATCTTTATTCCTTTTCAAAGAATAAACAAAAAATAATTTAAAAATTTGAATGGTATGGGAAATGGAGATTAACTAGGCAGTAAGTGAAAGCAAGCTACAGCCTCAAGCAAGTTTGTAATTAGGTAAGTTACAAACACTTCAATAATGAGAAGTATAACAGAATTTCTGACAGGTCCTGTACTGTAGAGAGCTTGTGGGCACCATTGTAATAAATGAACAGAGATCTACTTGATTTTTTGTTAAAAGTGAGAGCCCCAAGAGTTTTGTGTTACTTCATTTAGTGCTTGGTGAGGCTGTTTATATGACTTTCCCCCACATTTTAAATCACTTATTGCTGCTTTGGCAGTGTCTGTTAGATTCCATTAGATTCATTAGATCTTCTAAAGAGCATTGCTCTGTGGAAATAGCTGAAACAGCTGCCCTGTGTAATTTTGTTATTGCTTTAATTTACTCAGAATTCTGTTTTAACACTCCAGCTGTCAAATACAAAGAGGAAAAACCAATCAATATAGAAGCACTTTCTACCTTAGTATTCTTACCTGTACGGTTTGTGGGAAGATGTGTAAGAAAATAAGCAAATGTAGCTTTCTTTATTTTCCAAGGAATTTCCTGGAGCTTCTGGAGCACTTTAAAACGCCATCTATGGAGCACTTCTCTGTGGGGTGAGTTCTTCTCCTCTACCAAACTGCTTCTCTTACATGGTGAAACTTCTGTCAGTCTTCAAGCCGAGCTGTATTCTGCTTAGTACTGCTTGTTCACTCTTAGATTTTGGCCAAACAGGGGTCACAAGATCTCTGTGCTGGTGCACTTAAAGATTTTTTTGCAGGAACATGGGATAAGGTTTCATTGATTGTCTCAGTGCAGCTACAGACATGTTGCTGAAAATGGGTGAGTCCATTCTGTAAAGCTCCTTTGATTCGTTAACAAAACTCTTCATGTGTAAAAATGTGTATTCTTGTTGCTTACAAGAATACAGAATTGCTTACTTTTTATAGTGCCAACTGGATCATCCAGTGAGAAAATGCAGAAAATCTCCTGTTGTTGTTGAATATTGATTAGAACTACAAAACTGCAGTACAGGGTATAATGAGGACAACTAGTCTGGCAGCAGTTCAGGCTCAGGATCTCTCCCAGAAGCTATGTGAAGCTGGCTGCGCAACTTCAACCTAAAACTCGGTTCCTTGTTACGAGTAACTTACAAGTACTGCTACAAAAGGACTAAATCCATGAAGGAGTGGCTTTTTTTTTCCCCTGGCAAAAAAGCAGAGACCTGTATCTTGTATCTTTGTTTCTGTTCTGATATGTTTTTAATGAAATGAACCAGTAATCTTAAAGGGGGTTTTAGAATGAGTCTGCATCTAGTATTGCTCTGTTCCAGGCTTCTGCCTGAAATACAGGTAAGTCATCTGTAGCAGTTCAGGGCTGATAGAGTGGATGAAAGTTTCTCCCAAAACTATTTGGAGTAGGTTGCTAGTAGGAGTCCCTGGGCAAGAGAATCCATGGAATATCGTCTGCTGATTAGAACAGTCTGTCAGTAAGTTCTGGAGATGAGAAAGCATGCCTGCTATTTTTATAAGCTTTACAAGGTTATCTAATGTAAATTGGATATTGGAAAATAATCGGACAGATGTTTCCCTTCCAAAGGTATCTGGGAGAGGGAGTGAGACTTCCTAAAACAGACAGAGATTCTCCTCTTCTATAAATGTTTCTTGTTCTCAAATGGAGTATGGAAAAAAAATCATAATGCATGATCTGAATAAATGGAAGAATCTGATAAAATATTTTTATTTTTAATTTTTTTCCAAAGAATACGTGTGGGTTATTTTATTTTGAGTTGAGTATTCTCGAGGAACTTGAGCCAACGTTCATGTTGTTTAATCCCATTCTACGCGTTTTCTTGCCTGATATTTTTAAACAAATAGTTCTTCACCTCTTCTCCTCTCCTTTCCCAAAAAACTTACTTCTACAGAAATAGCTTGCTTAAGATCTGTGCAGAGCTTAGAATTAAATAACATCTGTCAATGATGCCAGCTTTTGTTTGGGAGCCAAATGATTTTCGGAAGTATAAGCTGTCAGCTTCAGAGAGGGACAATTTGGAGATAGTTATTGAAAATTAACATGCAGCCTGGAAGAAGGTGGGATGTATAGACATGGATAGCTATCTCTTTTAGTGAAATACCTCTAGATGATCTTGTTACATTGTGCAGTTATATATCCAGCTGCTGAAGATGGTACTTGACAGTTGATTGACTTGAGCTTGGTACACAGAGCTGCTGTATTTTAGAGAAGAGGGAACCACTATTGCTTTTGTACTCTTCTCACTGATCTCCCTGTAGGTCTTTTTTTCTTTTCCTTCCTTTTCATTTTTTCAGTACACATGTTTTGTTGAATGCTGGTAAAGCAATACTAGATCCAGAAACAAGTGGCCATTTGGTATTTCTTGGTATTTCTTCAAATTTCCAACCATTTCACTTTGGAATGCCAGAAATTTATTTGTAGCACTATTCTGTTTCCCTTAGAGGGTTACCGTCAAGCTTTCAGAAACACCCAGGTTAGCTGGACGTCTCTATTTCTCTCGTAGTATTTTCTTCTTTGTGCAATGTAATTGGCAATATGGTATTACATGATTATATTCTGAAACATAATAAATTCTTATTTAAGTTTTTGAAATGAACTGCCCGGGAAAATAACACAATATGTAAGTCTACATGAAACAGAACAAAACAGGAGATATAAGCATGTCATGAATTATCATCTAAAGGTTTGTAACTCTCCAGACACATCAGAGAATCATTTTATTCATATCTAAGTTATATTTGCCCTTAATTATTCAAGCCTGCACCTGTCTGTGTTTTGCATGTTTCACAGTGGCATTTTGTCTGTGTCTCAGTGCTGGGGGTGGCATCTATGCAGGTGGGCAGATTCTGATCTCTTGTTCTTTGGTATAACATATCAGGATCTGGTCCAGAAAATACACTTTCTCTATTTGCTCTTTTTGTTTTATATAAGCATTTCTTTTTGAATATCTGCAAGGAATGAATCGTATTTTACTCAGCTCTTTTCTGCCAACTCATAGAATTTGTTTGTAGAGATATGAGATTATGCATCAATGCTTCTGACAAGCCATAGTGTCTGAGAATACTGTCTAGATAAGGAACATAAATGGTAAAATATCTCTGTGAAGTCCAACTGTTGATAAAAAAATACCAAGGTTACATTAATGAAAAACCCTAAAGCAAATTACTGAAGTCAAAGCCATAGCTCAGCATGAGAAATAATATGAAAAGATAGCATTCACACTGTGATGTGAGTACTGTAAGTCCAAGTCCAGGCTATTCTACAGCAGACAAGAAACAAAATACAGCTGATTTCTTAAATTTCTTGAATCTCTTATGAAGACAGATAAAGGGCTTGATGGTGATGTCCATTGCAAACTTCCCTAGACTTTTTCAAACACAGAAGTTCTGTTGCTTTTTTTGTAGGTAGACTACCAGTCCTTGCTTGAACAAAATTACAAATTTAAGCACAACCAGTCAGCTGTGCTTTAAGTTGTGTGTTCAGTAAGGATATAGTAAAAGTTCTGGAATGCTAATCTAAAAAAGATACTGACAAACTCCTTTAATAGCAGATTCTCCTGGAAACTATGCTAAGGCACATGGAAAACAATGAGGTGATTGG
>Ga0181612_137825_pt1 | contig 10523 bp, 6 predicted proteins | sample HoacroProtozoa21_FD_119630 | JGI IMG/M metagenome (GOLD analysis project Ga0181612, IMG submission 119630) | Hoatzin crop microbial communities from Cojedes, Venezuel. Combined Assembly of Gp0051906, Gp0051904, Gp0051908
ACATTCAAGACCAGGTTGGACAGGGCTCTGAGCAACCTGATCTAGTTAGCGGTGTCCCTGCTCGCTGCGGGGGGGTTGGACTAGATGACCTCTAGGGGTCCCTTCCAACCCAAAACTTTCTATGATTCTATGATTCTATGATTCTAGGAGTATGGCGACATAGATGCACTCCAAGTAATTTTAGATCCTTCAGGTTCCTGATTATTTTCTAAATTTAAAAGTTACTTTAAAGGATGTTCACTTAATACTCTGTGATCTGTGCTGTCTGAGAGCTTACATGTGACGGCAGTTCACAGAAGTTACCTCCTGCTCTTATTTTTTTAGTTACAAATAAAATGCAAAGCTCAACACATGTTAGCGGAAGTCCCAGAAGAGAAAACAATAAGCAAAACTATGTAAAAGCCACAGAAGTAATTTGGTTTAATTAAATAAGGCCTAACATTTTTATTTCCCTGATGGATGCATTACCTGAATCAATAGGAATATATACAGACAAAGTGCAGAAGAGTACAAATCCAATCACAAAGTCTTTTCACTTTTGTATTTAACAACAGCAAAATGGATCATCTGGTAATGCTTTCAATTAAAAAATCCCAAAGACGTATTTTGTGTAGATCTATAATGAAACCAAATGCTAAATAAATACTTATTTTCTTGCAATAATCAATGACTGGAGATAACTACCTTTAGTGCAGTTTACTACTGATATTACCGATATAGGCCTATGGTAGATATGATTGTTCTGGTTTGTAATACTGTGTAAGTATTCAAGATCTAATAAAGCAATCCAGAGCTTTTCACCTTTAAAGCTTTTAAAATATTCTGCCCTGTCATTTTATTTCTGAAGAAGAAAATATACCCAAGACTGCATCACGTACCTGTTGACCAAATATCCATATCCAGTGCACACATGGCTACAGCCTCTGGTTTTCTCAGAACAAGGTGCTCACAGTGTGGTTTCATTCTGTGGGTGCCACTGGCGTGCTGTAACCTTACAGCCTTGGCTGCTGCCACCTTAGGGACATTTCCCTGCAACACATGCAGCTGTCCCTTGTGGTGCTCTCAAAGCCATGAGCAACATGTTTCTGCTGCTCACCTCCATGTGATGGGTTACTTTTACAAGAGAGGAGAATGGACCATGGCCAGGACAAACCTGGTATGGTGCTGAGCTCCCTTGGCCAGAGACAGCAGTAACCAGCCCCATGAAGCAGCGGTATCAACCTTCTGCCCATCAGGCTAACAGGACCACCAACAGTCCATGCCACCGAGGCAAAAGGCATGGCTGGGCATAGACTGCTGCATGCATTTGTTCCTGTGAATTCCAGAGACTGGCTGAAACAAGTCTCCCCGTCGTCAGTGCCAGGTACTATACAATGGCCTTTTCTTCCCAAGAGGGACTGCAATGAGAAGTGCTTGCTCATCCATCCACTGTGACCCACCATGAAAACAAACACAACCCAAGTGAAGAAGATGTTGTTCCTCCTTCCAGGTTCAGGTGACAGTTTTGGCTGTCCCACAGGCTCATTTTACCCCCTTGCCTCAGCAGTGCAGGGTGAGCACCTACACCTTAAAAAGAATGAGCACAACTTTAAAGTAGTTATATAGCTGTTCCCAGTTGCCTAAAAGAGTCGCCAGTCACCTACAGGAGATGTTCAGGCAAAAGTTGAGCAATGGCAATTTCCCCTAACAAAGGAAGAATACTGTATATTTTCTTGGAGGCAGAACAAAACTATAATCTTATCCAGCACTTGTATCAGTTTTGTCTACGTGGACACAGTGAAATAAGGCCCTAAAAATCATCCTGACAGTTTTGTAAATAAATAAACTATGAGATCTTATGTGGTATATAATTTTATCTGCTCAGGTGATAGATTTATTGTGTTAATATGAAACATGACTTTAAAAAATTGTGATTGCCTGTAATCTAACCAGCCTTGATAGTATGAACATTTTGCTGTGAGACAAAAATGTGACTCTGAAAAATACCCTAATCTTGTGCAATCTGGAACTTACATGGGAGAGATGTTATCAACATGTATCCAAACATTAGTTACAACTCATGAAAAAAGAAAAAGAAAGAGAGATGTGTATGCAACACTAAGCTGTGTTTATCTGCTTCAAAGCATGGACTCTAGTCCATTGACTGCTAAAGGATGCTTTGTAGGTTTAAAGAATAGTACCTGGTATGAGATTGTGCTCTCTGCTGTGATTGAAAAAAATATTGTACGCAATGAAGTTTCCTCCGGCCTGTTCTCCCCCTCCTTCTTTTTTTTTTTATGCCAAAACAATCAAATAAATATTAACTAAAAAAAAGATTACATTTCCAGCCATCAGCAGACAGATTCCTCTGTATTAAACGTTTCTGTGACTCCACTGACTTCAGTATAGAGACTCATTTTATTGTGGTGCAAAGTGACTCTGCAAATTTCTTCTACAGATTAGAAAGAGAGCTCCGGAGGGAAGGCTAATGCAGCAGCTATCAATAGAAAGGTTCAACAGTTCCACAGAAGAATATAAGATTTAAAAATGTATGAAATCCTGGTAGATAAGGGAAGAACTTTAAAGAGATCCAGGCCACACAATGTGAAAGTAAAGGAACGATCACCGTTTTTGTAAAGCAGCTTTTTAAAGAGAATCTGCTCATCTAAGAAATTATCACATGGCTCAATACATCTGATTAACGTCATATGTTAGTCCATTCCCTTTGAAATGGTTATTCCCCCTGGTATTATTTAGAGAAGATGAAAGCTGGATAACCCATGCTAACTCTTTTTATTTTACTTTAAATAGTGGAGACCATTCCCAAATGCAATGAACTTACATGAAGTAAAAGGCGAACATGAACAAAATGTCAGAAGGAACCACATGTTGCCAACAGATCTACAATCCCTTTACATATAAAGTCTGAACACTATAAACTGTGTTCACTGTCATTATCCAGCAAAGTCTGGTCACAAACCTGTTGCACTGGTTTGCATAAAGGGATCAGTCAAAATGCTCCAGTGACAGTACTTTGTATGTATGCCTATGCTATAGGGTACTCATAACCACAATTGCCAAGTTTTCACTGTAACAGAAGTCACATTTCTTAGTCCATAGAGAGGTATTTACTACCTTTAAATTTTGAGCTTGTGGCACCTACTTTAAGCACATTATTAATATTACCTTAAGGAACACGAATTATCACTGGTTCCTTCTGAAACATCATTGGTTTTCGCTGACCTGAAGCAAAGGCACTGGAGGGCACTAAGGGCTTACACTGACCAGCCTTGGGGCAATCTTATAGCCTTCTTTACAAACTTCGGAAAATCCGGTTTCAAAACCTAATTCCTTCTCTGAGCAACAGTCACCGGTAAGAAAAACTTTCAAATTAGGTGTTGTTTTCCAGCTGGCTAGAACTGCCAAAGAAGAACTACAGCCAGCACACCTGTGTTCAGAAGGCTGAGGTTTCATGATGGATTACACTGGATCATTTGATGGATCAGTTTAAGACATGGTTAAGCTGGGTGTGATCTTTGTGAAATAAAGAGGAGTATAGGGGAGGTTTTTGTGCCTTTGCTGAGCATGCCACTTAAAACACCTTCGTTCCCCAAGGAAGCCACTGTGGAAGGTGGCCTTGCTGGCTGGTGTAGCCTCTTGCTCTTAGCCTTCCACTCTGGTATGCTCGGTGGCTTATTTGCTCTCTAGGAAATTATTTGATTAGCTATGTTTTTTCTCAAGTATATGACTGGCTGCCAGTGGATCGCAAGTCACACACATGAACAGCTAACTTGCCTCCCTGGACCTTCTCCTGCCACACCATATTTGAGCAGGCAAGAGAGGGATGGGTGATGACTGTAGTTCAGGTTAAAAGGTGGCAAGAATCATGAAAATATGTTGATGTTCACAGGCAGGGAAACAGTATTCACAGGGCTCACTTATGAGCTTGGCCCTTGTGTGTTCCATTGGTGAATGAATGCAGCTTTCCTTAACTGTAAGGAAAAAAGCTGTCCTAGTAATTTGTCACCTGTTCCTGTCAGCTCCAACTTTCTTACTGAGCTGTTTGGAGTAGCAAGGTCATCAGTCCTCCTGGCAGTATAGTAAGAATACCTTGCTTGTTTTCAATCCACATTGTCTTGATTTGATGTGTGTACCAAAATATAGAGCATTGTGTGCATGGGCTTTAAAGGCTGCACCAGAGATATGGACAGGTTGTTAATCTCTGTTTGCTTTCCTGTGGGCTGTACAGGTCTTCATGAGCCAAAAAAAGTACTGTACTGTTGTGTTTTCAAGCCACGATAATCTCCAGTGTTATGTGACCATCATAAGTGTCAGGCAGCATGGGCAGCTGTATGACACCCACGTGTCCCACAGCTCTAGCTGGGCTGAGCTCAGCCAGGTCTGCCTGTAACAGCCACAAGAATCCTGGACATTAACAGAGCTGTGAAACTGGTACCTCCGCGTCACAATACCATCTTTGTGTGCCCCCTGCTTCACAAAGCCATTTGTAAGCATCATGACACCTTGCCAAGGGACCTCAGTTACTGCCTTGGTGACTTCCATCTGACACTGCAAGGTGCGTTTGGGAAAGGGGAAGGCAGAAGCCTATTTGGATTGAATTCAAGGATGACTGTCACTAAAAGAAATTATTTTTTTATTATGTTTTGCAGTGAAATACGAATAGGATCGTCCCACTCAAGGGGGAACGATGGGACCCATTTTTCTTGTTTTACCACCTACAAGAGCAAGAAGAGTCTAAGTCACAGTTTTGTAGGGTACCTGAAATGTTTGGCTCCTCATATTTTCTGAGATCATAGCTCCTTCTTTCTGTAGTTATTTCCCCCAAGACCATCTCCTGCTTGCTCTTGTCTTCTCCTTTCATCATTTCTTCCCCCTCCACCTTCTTCCTTCCAGCATGACTGGCTGCATATGGCAAATAGGCTCTACACAGATCTTAATGCTATCCTACTCCTTCGTGCCTGACCCTCACCTGGAAGGCAGGCTGCTCATGCAAACAGTGCGGTGAACCAGAAACATTTAATTGGTATGAATTGTGCAAACAATGATATCAAATGCAAAGGGAGATATGAACAGAAAACAAATGCAAACAGATTGCTTTAGCAAACTGGGAAAGTAAATTAAGTCAATGATAGTAAAAAAATATAATGCAATCATTAAAGGAAAATAACAGCAGCAAAGGTGCATAAAATACTGAAAAAAGTCATAAAACACTAAAAAAATGTAAAACCCAAACAACTGTGTAGACACTGACAATTCTCACAGTGCAAGTATTCTGTAGTGCTGAGAAAACACAGGTGGTAACATTTGTCGTACTCTAAAAGGAAGATAAAACTTAAGAAATTAACTAAGTAAAAAGGGAGGTAACCTGGGTCACCACCTGGAGGGGACAGTCTAATGACAGAGCAAACATACAGCTGGGGTACTGAAGAACAGCATTGTTGGCAGAGCTCCTGCCTGCCTTTGTGTCTTGCAGTTATTATTAAAGACACACAAGGAAGGAAAAGACCTGCAGAACTAGCTAGGTGTGACATTGCTGGCGTGATCTGTCTGTTCAACCCAAGAAAGCCCTGGAGATGCTGGGAAAATTCCTGACTAATGTCAAAACACCACTTTGCTCTCCAGTGTTCTCCTTTGCCAAGGGTTCTCATGCCTCCTCCTCCTTTGCAGCCCACTTCCCCAAAAGACAAGGAGAATATCTAACTTCTCACCTTCCTCCTCAGTTGAAACATCTGCCTTGCTGAGTTCTGGTGGGCTCTGGCTTGCTCTTAACTTGTGGGCCAAGCTGATCTGGTGAGCAGGCAGACCTCCAGCCCAGCTTCTGCCCTGGGGACTTCTGTTCATTTCCTCCTTTTCTTGCCTGGAATACATGAACTGAACCACAACGCACTGTTGTACGATGTTTCTATTGTCATATCCTCTGTGTATTCAAATTTAAACATCTTCAGTCACAGGGAGATCAATTTTTGTGTCGTTAAGTAGAACAGCATATATCATCACCACATAGCTTCTAAGTTTGGAAAGACTTTGTCCCAAATAAAAAGACACCAGTTGCTGATGAGGAGCAGAGGTAAACTAAAGAGTGGATAAATTCACACAAATTATGAATATAAAAGTGAACAAATTCTGTTGTCCAAATTAGGAGGTGAGAAACTATATACTTGTGTATGCCTTTGATACCACAGCAAGGAAGCTACAAAGCTCCAGCTAAATACTAGGAAGTCTGTGCTTGCCTGCTCTGCTTTCCCATCCAAGAACGGATTGGCAATATTGTGCATTTTTTCTATACTTTATTTTTAATTTCAGCTAGAATTTTAGGAATGTAGAAAAACTTCAGTACTTGGAAGCAATTTAACCAGTTTTCTCTCTAAGGCAAAAAAAAAAAAGTAGGAAATTTTATTTTTTGTTGGAAAAAAAGGTGAAGGTTTAAGTCTCTACTCCATCCCCCTGCAAAGACTTGGTATCCTGTCTGTAGATTTCGTTCTTCTTAATACTAACTACTCATCTCAGTTTACTCAGTTTTATGACTACTATAATTTAGCAATAACGAGATACAAAACACAGATGGAATATTCTGTCTAAACAAAATATATTTATATTTCTACTATGTTACAAAAACTCCTCCTAATATAAATGCCTTGTTATTTCCATTCTGCTATGTTTGATTTTCAGTATTAAACTGTTCCTATGATTCATTAATACCATGTCCAAAATATATTCCAGCTAAAATGTTTAGGAATACTTTCATGATATATGTTAGTTTACATAGTCATATCTTGAACATGAGAATAGTAACTACTTAGTCTCGAGATGTGTAAAGACACAAGAGAGATTACCCACAGTACCTGTAATTGGAGTTCTCTTAAAGGTCATAACCCTCTATAGATCCACACTTACCCTCCTTCCTCCTCTTGGGATTTGGAATACATTAGGCTTAGGATGGATTGTTTAGTTCTCTTTAGACCATAAACTGATGAAAAATAAGTCACAAGGTGCTCCCTGTAAGGCCTGTATATAACTTAGCACATATAAGTCAGCCTGACAGATGGCCAGAAAAAAGCTTTCCAGTAACAAGATTCAAATATTGCACTAAAAGTAATCATGATCTTTAAGTTATTTCAGTTACATAAAAGTAGTTTAACTTCCTTCTACTGTTATAGCATCTACCAAGCCTCTTCTTTTAGGGATATGAGAGTTGGCTTGGTTAATAAACAATATTACTAACTTTGACTGAAATATCGAACAAAGAAAAACAGCCAGAATTTTTTTTTTTTAATAGAAGAGGATTGCATTATATTACTGCAGAAACTTCTGGTACTCGATTATGACAATAATGGCAATTTATGATCCCAGATGAGGCTTTCATATGTTCTATGCAAAAGACTGCTACCTTACCTCTCCAATAACAAGTTCATGGATGTAAAGAGCTGGTTTGAAGTTATAGCTTTTAGTGTAGATAGCAGTTGCTATGTTATAACTCTGATTTCACCCTAAATACATAAAAATGCCTACTTTTTCACAACACTTTCCCCCCCCTTTGTTATACTTTCAGTTATTTATTTCAGCATCACATAGTATTATAATGCCTCCATAGAAAAGGTCACTCCTTTTCCTTTCAAAACATTTCTTTGTGGTTTCTGTTCCCAGAGGTACACATAGAATCAACAATCGATAAAAGAACATCACATAACGCTCTGACTTACCTTTGAGGAATATCACTTAGGTCAACACATTTTATCAGGGAAAGACTTTTATAGCCAATCATTTTCCTTTAAATGACATTTTCTAATCACTAGGTAAATTTTCCTTGAATAGCAATAATACAGCTCAGTTATTCAGTTTGATGCATTTAAGCAGGAAAAAAGCACTTAAAGACTTCATTCGGATAAATCCTCTTTTCCTGATTGCAGCCTGTTTTTTATGAATTGAAGTGCTCCCTTGATATAATTCTGAGCATTCCTGAAATGGATAGAGACTTGGTATCTATAACGAGGGCTCAGTAAGTTTCCATTGCACTGTATAACAAGTAGGACACTAATAGAATCCTAACAGTGGTATCTTGGGTTCTCTCACCATCTCTGAAATCTTGAATTTTCGTAGAGAAAGCCAAACCCATATAGTTCTGCTATTTAAGATCAAGTACTTCTTTTTAAAAACACTCTTTAAAGTTCAGGAAGGCTTTCTGATGATGGTGATACATCTTTCAAAGCTGTCACAAAACATACAAAAGCTCCTTCAAAAGACACAGTCATGGGTTGCTGTGAGCAAGGTCATTGTTCATAGGCCACTGTCAAAACCAAATCTAAATGCCTCATAAAATAGTTAACCTTACGACTTTCTCAATTTACTGGAAGATGTAGAAAAGACAGTGCAAATTGTATTTTTGGAATAACTTTAGTCATGAGGAGATGCATCGAGGCTATTGATTTCTATGCAATAGGAAAAAATAATTTTAAAATATGCATTCATCAATCACTGTAGTACTTCACAATTTCTGTAATGCAACCTCTGCTTGCGAATGTGGTATGAACAAACTTTGCTCTCCATGGAGACACATGAAAATCATTTAAGAAAAAAATACCATCTTTACAAACTATCTGCTCAGTTTCTATACCGCAGACAAAAAACTTTGAAATAACATAATGTTTGTGTAGTGCATCTTGCCCTCATAAGTTTGATTATGCCAGCTGAGAGGTAGTCCAACCAGTCATACGCATTTTGATTACATACTTTTTATAGGTTCATTTTAGCATCCAGTATAGAGAAAGAAAACATGTTCAGTATTATATTTTCATTATTCAGAGCATAGCCCTATGCTTAGGATACACCCTTCACAACTCCCATTGCATCAAAAAAGGTCTAATTGCCTCACAAGCATTTCTATGACATTTACCAGCTTATGCAAAGTATGTAAAGAAACTCTAACAAGGAGTGTTACATTTGCTTCATTTAATTCAGTCTTTCTCACACAGGGTGCAGTCGCTTAGTGAAAGAAGATGCTAAGGATGCTGGATACAATGAATAGGAAGAATACCAGCCATTGACACTTTGTTGTGCAGTAGGACAGAGAAGAGAGGGGCTGAAAATAATGTAGGTTTAATTCTAGAAGGCCAGCTTGTGCTGTCCTTGTGAAGGAGTTGCACAGAGCAGCAAGATTGCTGAAGAAGTACAGAGCACCAGCTGGAGATCACATACCCAGACGCAACTCCAAATCTTCACTTTGTGACTCGGTACTACCCTAAGCTTTTGCAGTGCTAAGCAAATGATTGAGAAGCTTAGAAATTACTGGATGTACTTGCATTGCTAATAAAATTTTACTGCTGGAGAAGCTTACTTTCCAGATTTTTTTGTTGTGGAAACTTGCTTAGAGACCTTATATTGTGGCATCTCTGTGCCATGACATCCAGGCTCAGTTTACAGATCTGAAAGAGCTCAAGACGCTCATCCAGTGGCTGGTAAGCTGCCAGGCAAAAGTAGAAACAGTGACTCAAAAAGATTTGCAGAGCAATCCAGTGACAAATAACCTGTGACAGCTGATCTGCAACATATTTTTTTTCTTCAGAAATTATCTTAACAGCCTGCTGATAGTATGGGAAAAGAAAGATTAGTTGTACCACAGTGGCTGAGCTTTGTTTTCTCCAATTCCAGGCTCTGTATGCTACAAATGCAGCATGGTCCAGGCCTCGCGTGTAAAGCTTAGTGTTATTGTAAGACTTTTTGTACTCTATCCGAATGATATTAACAGTGTCCTGCTGGCAGTAACTTACCTGTCTGTTCAGGCTTGGATGCAATATCTAACATAACATGTTAAAGAACACTGGGAGAGGCACAGGAAACTGTCTAGACCAGAGAAATATACTGGATGCCATTGCTAGTGCTATCAGGGACAGTATAGATTTCTTTTACCTGAATTTGGGTGGAAAGCAGAAGAAAATAACAGGAATTGGTTGAAGAGATTACAGCCACCCAAAGACATTTAGCAAGGAGCCTACAGTCTCGTGATCTACAGGATCATGATGCTAACTCCAAACCTGACCGATTACCTGTGAAAGGAAGGATGTGCAAAATGCCTTTTTGTTCAGTGCTGTGTGCATATGCATCATGATCTGCACTGGGAAACCACACAGAGAAGTGAGAATGCCATGCAGGCCAGTTTGCTGGGCCTGAGTTTTAAGATATGCATGTGGAAGGCCAAACCATTTGATCATTTGTGTCTGCAGACAGCTGAAGGGCACTCAGACACCTGTCTGAAAAATGAAGAAAGCACAAGAGTAAACCTAATGCACCTTTCTGTCTACTCCCTGGTTTAAACTATGCCTCTCCCTGGTGAGAGATCTTCTAAGTGCTGCAACTTCTGACGGAGAAAGGCAATTATTCAAGGAGATCAAGCATGGCAAAAGTGGTGGTGAGGGAGGAATGTTTCAGTTTTTCTTTACTACTTTTATAATTTTTCTTATTCTACGGACATGGGCAATGGCAGGATCATCTCAGAGGAAGGTTTGCTGGTACTGGCTGCCTGTGTTATG
>Ga0181612_175255_pt1 | contig 10523 bp, 8 predicted proteins | sample HoacroProtozoa21_FD_119630 | JGI IMG/M metagenome (GOLD analysis project Ga0181612, IMG submission 119630) | Hoatzin crop microbial communities from Cojedes, Venezuel. Combined Assembly of Gp0051906, Gp0051904, Gp0051908
AACGAAGTAGCAGGTGGTAATGCATGTAAACATAATTGTCCTAATCTTCATACTTTTTAACTTGTCAAAGCCAAACTCTGTGACACAATGTTTGACAAAGAGCAAAAATAAAGGATGCTGCATGCACACACAGACACAGGAGGCTGTAAAACCCAAGGACACCAGCCAGCTTTGGGTTTTCTCTTTCAGCTACATTTCTGATCTTGTAAGTCATTTACAGCAATAAGGACGTGGATTTACCAGACTTATGTGGAGCCCTGCAAATCTGAGCATGGAGTGAGTGCTTCTTGGAAGATTTGAATACAGAAATGCAGTTCTCTGCTGCATGTTTTTTCACCAAGGTAAAGAGTATAAAAAGCCATCCACTACAGACTAGTGACATTTTGTAAATGTCTGCGTAGTCTGAATAGATATAATCAGTGTTTAATGTTCCTCAGTTAGCAGCTGAAGCATTGTGGAAATATTTTCAGGTGGTTTCAGAGAGTCGAAGTGAGACAAAATGAGACTATTTTTCATTTTATTACTCCTAAAGAAATGAGAACATAATAACAAGAGGCATTCACCAGATCTAACCTCTTTCCTACAATAACTTTTGGTGCATGTTTTCTGATCACCTCTAGCTGCAACAGAAAACTTTATCACCTAGCATGCAAACAAATAGTTTACGATTTGTGTCTCCTTCACCTTTCTGCTGAGCTTCTCAGGAAAAGCATTGCTTGCTGCAAGTTATTATTGCATTGCCAAAGTCAGTGGTGTTGAAATACTTGTACCCTGGAACTTGAAATGACTCATATTGATTTCATTGGACTTTGGATCACAATTTGCTGATTTCAGATCTTCACTTTTTAATATTACTCTGCTTCAGATGCCTTGATTTAGCTCAGGGCAACCTCATCAGCTATGACCGCAGATTTTAACGAAGGCAAAGCGATTTATCAGTGGTAACTAGAGCTCTTGTAGGAACCACTATTGAAGGCAGGGGGTAGTGGGGAACAAATAAAGATAAACTGATCCTGTATGATCCCAAAGAAGAATACTTCTTGCTGATTCAAGGTTCTTGCACATGAAGAAAAAAGTTGTCTATGGCTCCTGAGCCCTCTCTCCCTGTGGACTAATGATCCATAAGGGACTCCTTGTACCAACGAGGAGTAAATCACCCCTCACACTTTTGGCAGGCAGGAATGCGACTGGGGAGAGAATTGCTTTTGCATTTCTCTGAACTTCACCGTTCCTCCTTGGTAAAAGACTTCCCCTTCTGGAATCCATTAAAATCTGTGAATCTCAGAAAAAGACTCTTCTTCCTCCTTCCACGTTCTGTGTGAGATGCTTAATCTCTGCATCCTGGGGGCATAACCTTTTGTGTGAGCTGGAAACATAGCATGAGCCAAGCCCTTCTCCTCTCGGGGTACCTCCTCTGATTTCCATTGCCTGCGATGAATGAAACCTTTCATCTCAACAGCATCTGACTTGTGTCAGAAAGTTCATGACTGACTGGAGCAACAATGGAGTGGCAGAGAGGGATGAAACTGTTTAAAATGTGTCATTGCTAACTAACTAGGGATCAGCTTTAAACACATGGGGAGAAAACAAGAGGATGTATGACCGCATAATACTGTTTTTAAGATAAAATGCAGCGTGGACTTTTTGCCCCTACTCCTCTCCATGACTTGCATTTCCTGTAAGGATAAGGTCATGCCTTCTCTCCCGGGCTGCTACAAGCCTTCCCCAGACAGGAAGTGTATCCTGTGTCCCGTTTTCTCCAGAGGCTGGTAGCGGAACAGATGGGAGCATGACTTCCACATTGCTGCTTCCACTGTGCTGTTTTTAAGAGACCTGAGTACCAAATTGCTGGGTAAATCTCCCTCCCTTTCAAACGTGCAGCCCAGCCTCAGGACCTTGCAGAGTCTAGCAGCTACTGGAGGTGGCCTGAGGGGGAAATACAAGCTACACCCTTTGGAGGTCTGGGTGCCTATTTTTGTCAGATACGAAATTTCAGCAGTCATTGTGGGGGGAGCACATGTCCTGTAATAAAAGATTGTGTCTGTGATTCACTCCAGAGGAGAGGGGTGTATTTAGCACATCAAAGTAACAGCTTGCTGTTTGTGGGTATGAGTATCCATACCCCTAAAGGAATACTTCTCCCCCACTCTGGACATAATCCTGGGTGAGGGGAGATGTAGCAAGAAATACAAAAACATTCCCTTGACAGGCTCAAAGCCATGGCACAGCAGCTTTTGCTGGGGGCCATATCATCTCTCCAGACTCCCAGGACACACTTATCTGTCTTTCCCATTCCCCACCCTCGCTGGGATATTTCCAATCCATCTTCTAGCTATGGGATTTGGTACCCATTTTTCCCATCTTTTGTTTCATTGCTATTGCACAGTGAAGCCATGTTGTGGCATTACCAGAGCTGCCTGTGTGTTTCCTTTGGCCCTCACCAGCTGGCTGTTAGGTTACATCAGTATTAAGAAAAACAGACTTTCTTTCTCAGGGACACTGCCACATCTTCCCATCTGCTGCAGTAATCCATGACAAGTGGTTGCCAGCTTAGGTTTGATCCTGATGGTGCTGGATGTTCCTGCCTAACCAGGACTCAAAAGCTTTTTCAGCTCTGCCCGTGAAAGTGTTATAGTGAGCATGGAGCTGACGGTCCGTCTTCCCTGTTACAGCCAGTAGCAGATGTCTAATGGAGAGTTAAAGCATAGGGCAACCATCTAGGGATCTGAGGCATAGGAAATTCTTGAGCCAGAGTTAGTATTTCAGTGTTTAATGGGTTGCTTTGGGGTATAAAAAGCTTCACATTTACCAGTTTCTCATATGAAATATTTTAACCACCTGCTCGCATCCAGACTCTGAGCTTGGCAGGACGGAGCCTTACCTCCCCCTCGTCCCTCTTCTTGAATGAGCTCTTTTAACTTGTAGTGGAAGGAATTCAACCTTGGGAGCTCAGCATTACAAGAAGGCACAGCTGGTGTCGGGGATAAAGACACTCCTCTGCCTTGTTCCCCCAGGTAACCACAGCGGCTCCAGGAGCCATGCAGAAATCCATGTGGCCATGACTTTATGCTTTTGTCCCCTCTGACAGGCAGCTGTGCAGTGGGAGCCAACCCCAGCAATGATAAACGCTGTTGCCTGAAGTTGTCCATGCAACTTAGCGCAGCACAAGGGTGTTGACATGCCTAGCCCCTGTCTGGGAATGCAAGCGGGATAGGGAATGTCTCTGCCCCTCCTTCTTCTCTCCCCATTCAGCAGAGCTCCCACTTGTCAGACAGAAATATTTAGTGGAAGGCTTTAAGGAAGTGAAGTCAGACTGCTGTGTGTGTCCCTTCTTCATAATGCTCATATCCTAGAGAACAAGTTTTGCTGACTGTCTCCTAAAGGGACTCCCAAGAGCAGAGCAGCAAGAAAGATAAGCCTTAGACCTTCTGCCTGCGTGTTTAACTCTTCTGATGGTGGCAGGGGCATGGCAAAAGGCTACCACGCCTCATGAAAGTAGCTTAGTGGATTTAGAAACACAGGCATTCAGGTCTTGTGGAAGAAGGAATGAAATTTTACAGACAGGCCCTGTAAAAGCGTGAGCTGTTTTATCCACTTCTTTCAGTTTTCTATTCCATCTACACAGAAGGAATGAAAAAATGCAGAAGGGATGTGGGCTTTGCTCCTCTCTGACTTGTCACAGATACATACTTGTGTCCAAGTCTTGCCCTGACATGAAGTACAGCACAGCTCCCCCTGAAATAAACTACAGCTCACACATATCTCAGGGTGGAACTTGGCTCTTAAACAAAGTTTAATGGGAGTATACTCTGGCTGAACTCTGCTTATGACTTCATATTTTCCAAGGCTGTGCTAGTGCTGTTGGTTTGTTCATGTTTCTTTCTTTTTTTTTTTCATTCTCTTTGTACTAATAGGTGTTTCAGTGGGATAACTTGACCTTATGATACAGTTCCAAAGCAGACTTTTCTGGAGGCAATGGTAAATAGTTTGGGTATGTTATGAATGGGCTTTGAGAAATTTGCAGGCTCTCTCATGACTGCTTGAGAAACCAGATTTTTGCAGTCTGTTAGCATGAACTGGTGAATTAAACTGGTAATTTGGGAAACAGAGAGGATGGACAGAGGCTATGTATGATGAGCTTGATGAGGAGTCCTTGGTTCTATCATGTTTCTAATATTCATAAAATAGAGTTTCTAAAAGCTTTGACCAATGTCCCAGCTGACCAGTTGGAATGCATGGGAGATCTGCCACCAACTTCAAAGGGAGCAGAAGCAGTTTAACAGAGAGAGCTTTTGCAAATCCGACCTTGCATACGTACCACTTGGTATTTCACTTAGTGTGTTTGAACAGTGCCCTGCTTTGATGCAAGTGTAAGGCGGACAGCGGTGACTGCTGCTGCTCGGCTCCAGAGTGTGATTGCTGCTGATTCAGCTGTGGAAAGGTGGCATTCCTCCAGGCAAAGAGGGGGATACAGAGCACCAGCTCTGCACTAGAGTCCCCATTTTGACAGCTGGGAGAGGGGACTTACTTCTTAGTGCACTCCAACGTATTCTTACACAGGGAGTACCAAGCCCAGCTTTTTCCATGGACTTCTAGAGCTACTGCATTTCAAAGGACACACTTGGCTATGAAAATCTGGAGTTTTCTGTTCTGTTCAGAATGATCTAGCAAGGAAATCTCCAGCTTCATCCAGCTGTTTTTCTCCTTATACTGCTCTTTTGCAGGACTTATTTTTTCTAGGTGTGGACTTACAATGTACTTCACCCACCTGAAAGAGCATTTCTGCTTTTTGCCCACGCTGTCTGCACCTAGCAAACCCCTCCCTGGTAACAGATCAACAGGCAGTCAGACGACATGGTGATTTGGATCAGTTTGCCAATAAGTAAATACCCCCATCTCTTTCCTTCTGGTGGGCTGTTTTTTTGTTAGATCAGCTTGAAAGGGAAAGGGTTGGGAACAAGAATGCCCTTTCCTTCTGAAACGTAGCAGCCAGCTCAAGTCACAACAATTTACTCTCAGCTTTCCTGCATGTATATTTCATACATTTAGGAAAGGAGAAGCCCAAGGGCTTTACAGTAAGTCAAAAATACGTTCATCAGAGAAGTGCCATAGCAAGCATTTGTTGCTACTGAGAAGCACTAGATCATAATTCTTTGCTTAATGACACACATTAATCCTCCATTGAAATTACCAGGGCTGTCCAAGCCGAATTTAGCTTGAGAGGTTTAAAATATAGTCCAAACTATAAAAATGTAACATTCTGACCAAAAAAAGGAGGTGGAAAAAAGCTCAGCAATGTTCCTTTGGGTTTTCCTTTGCTGTTTAAACCACTAAGGACTTCATCTACAAGCTTTGAAATGGTTGCAAAAACATGGCATTTTTTTCAATTGGTAACCAAGATAAGAATATTATCCAAGTACCCACTGCTACTTATGTTTTCAGTCCAGTTTCCTAATGAAACGAGTCTTATGTGTTCCTGCTCTCTATCTGTCTGCTTAATCATCTGTTCATCCATCTGTCATTTTACATCAAGAACTTTTGGATCTGCTGTCCAGTTTCAACCAGATTTGAAAGAGGAGCAGAAGCCTCAGAAATTATTACCGTTCTCCAAGTGGTATGAAAGTCAACATTTGTCTACAGAGAGCCGTCCAAGTGAGCAGTAACACAAAAAGCACTCCCTCTTAGGAGACTAAACTAAAAGGAGTTCTTTTCAGGTTAGGATCGCAGCAGCATCAAATCTTGGCGCGGTAAGATTTCTTCCGTAAACATGACTGCAACTTAACAGACAAAAGCAGAGTGTAAGACACTACTTAAGCACCTGTAGGAGAGATCTAGCTCTTCGGATGAGTTCATGTTGAAAGCTCTTAAAAAAAAGCTCTGGCTGCCTTATAGAAAGGCTAAGCCCTCAGCACAGTCTTTGGAACGGGGTGGTCAAGCAACGCGAACAGTAATGGTTGGGATTTTTTTCCCCTAATTATAGACTCCAGAAACATAGGCTTCTAATCTAAGCTAGTCTTCTAGGTTTGCTGCTTGGTGGATGGGAAGAGAAATTCCTACCCCATCCTCCAGGATTCACCGCACCTCTGTTGGACCTGAATAGATCTCCTTGCAAGAAGGCAGAAAAACATTCAGTGTATGGCTTCGGTGAAGTTTTTTTCACGCTCAGCTCTGTTAATGTGTTCAATATGCTATTTGTCAAGTAATGCCAGACAGCTGTCCAAAAATAATAGACAAGTGAGGCTTCCCCCCCTCTTTTTAAAAATTATTGCACAATCTGTCTAGAATTGCTCAGATGAATCATAGATGGCAAAGAAGTTTTGCTAAAATTGCTCAACTCAATTCAGACAGCTTGAACTGATAAGTAAATGCCTTTCGGACAATAAAATGGGCTTTGTCTTTTTAAATGGAGTAGATATGCAAAAGAAATCTGCATATTCATTACAGAATCCTTGGAAAATGAGAAATGTTGTTGCCCTGAGCTACTATTTGCCTTGCAAGCTTCTAAGGTGTTTCAATATGTTTTATTTTCTTTGTTTAATACGCTCAATATTTAAAGCATTTGGAAGATTATTTCCACTACAGATATCTCCATTAATAATATTAAACTCATCAGTGCTCCAGGAAAGATCTCTTTGTCCCTGAAGAGCATATGCTAAACATCCTGACATTTCCACTTGCAATACTTAGTAGACAGTGCCTTAGGCAAGCACTGGTGTATGAGCTGGATGTAGCTGAATACAATTCATATCAAATAAGCTCGGGGATGAAGAAGAGAGAGCTCCTGTTTCAGAGAATTGTCATCTTTTGGACTGCTTTGCTACAAAATATTCATGGTGGGAAGGAGACATAAAGGAAGAAAGCTGCACATGCTGGAAAAATAATTATACTTTTCTAAGGATAGTAGCCTGGCACTACGTTCTTTGAATTGTCAGGATAATATCTTTGTGCATAACTGCAGACTTTCACTAGGTTCCAGGTGACTTCTAGATGACATCACCTGTAATATGATCATATCGTGTGTAATTTAGGCACAAGGTCAAGCTTTTTCATCTCAAAATGAGAAACAGACATTTATCAGTCTTAATAGAATAATAGCCATGTTTCTTTCCTTGCATGTCATTGTCATGAAAGCAAGTTTTCTGCCAGCAACAGAACCAGTGAAACACTCTTGCTTTTGGATTTATGTCTCTTCCCCCTAAATCCCACCCCCAGCATACACCAGCTCCATCCCACAGCAGCTCCCCTTGCTGCAGCTCTGTGATGACTGGAGAACCGGCTGCTGGTAAACAGAGCTTAAAATTGCTGAGTCCTCACTGCCTGTCCCTCACTGCTGGACTACTCTAGATTCCCTTTTCTTTCCGGCCTACTATTTTCACAGAAGTTCAGGCAAAGTGCTTATCTATGCCTGCTCTTCCTTTAAAACCAGTTGGAGTTGAATAATGGAGTAAAAACTTGTAAAGGTTGATTGTCAGGCACACCGCAGGAACAGAGTGCAAAAATGCTGCTGAATGTATCCAATGGAAATACTTCAAATACTAAAAAACTGTGGAGTCTGTCTTACTTAGGGGGACTAATTTTAATAAATGTTTGTCTTGAATAGTGCTACATCCATAAAAAGGATAAGTTTCAAATGTAAACTAAAACCTAATCTTACTAAATTATTAAAGTCATAAAATCCAGCACAGCAACATAAAGAAACACAGAGATCACCTTCTCCTCTGACGACATGGTCAAAAGGCCTGTGGGTCAGGACTGGGGCTGGTAGACCTGTTAGGTACAAATTGAAAGTATGTCTCGGTAAATAATTACAAGCAGTTTAGCAGTTAAATTGTCTTACTGCATCATCTAACCGTTTACGCCAAGGCTTGGGAAGGAATTATCATGTCCTCCAAGACTTCTTGGCCTCTGACTTTCCACTGAAAGGTTGTGGCTCAAATTTTTGTGCTTATGTTTCTAACATGCAAAGTTTAGGTCAGCAAGGTGTGCTTCTTTCATGCACCATTTCTCAAGAGTTACAAGTTAAGTATCCTTTAGAGGCTGTCAGACAGGCTTTCACTATATCCATAGTCAGCTCTTTTGATTACCTATGATCATTTGCAACATTTTCAATGGTTAATCAATTACATCAGCAACTCCTTTCCATTCAGCTTTGATCGCAAAGAATAAGCATACGGCGGTTTTGTTCGGCAAAAATGACTAGAGCTTGAAATTGCTGACTTTGGAGGAACGTCAGGCAGAAATTATTTGGCAGATTCACTGCATATTTAGTGTTTCTTTCAAGACCTTTCTGATTAAAAAGCCCTCACAAGGAGCACTCTGTTCTGACGAAGAGGGTGGAAGTGGGAGGAGGAGGGACACATACAGGAGAATGTCCTGATCGTAGACTGCACCTTATGGATTGATTCATAGACCATTTGTCACTCCTTCTTTAATGAAGCAATACCATCTTTGGTCAGGCATTGGAATAGGCTGCCCAGGGAAGTGGTTGAGTCACCATCCCTGGAGGAGTTCAAAAAACGTGTAAGATGTGGCACTTTGGGATATGGTTTAGTAGTCATGGTGGTGCTGGGGTGACAGTTGGACTTGATGATCTTAGAGGTCTTTTCCAATCTGTGATTCTATGTTCATCCCCAGCAAGATGTTGTGCTTTTGGAGCATGAGATGACTTTGGCAGTTGTGGAGGAAAAATGTAAAAGATGGCCTGGTTATATATTTCCATGGAAAAATAAGGAATTTTTTTGCAGTGATATGGCTATAAGCCTGTGGTACAACTTGCAAGTTGCCACACGCATCATTTTTTATTAAATAATGGACCTTCTTCCAGGTCCACACACGTCATGCACCCTTTGTTTGATAAGCAGGCAGTGTTTGCTCTTCAGACATGAAGCAGCTTTCCTACAGGAGCACAGCAAAAAATGGCCACTATACATGAGCAGCAAGACCACTGCTGGGTGGACTTCGGTGGCTTCCCACATCCCATCTCTAAAGACATCTACAGCATCCTTTTGTGAGCTTCATTGCCTGCTTGCTAAGGAGCTCCAGTGCTAGATGACTCACAGAGGTCCCTTCCAACCCCGAACTTTCTGTGGTTCTGTGATTCTGTGAAGGCACCTCCTTTCTCTAACTTATCCTCTGCTCTGGGTTTCTGTTGCTGACCCTGAAACCTTCTCATTCTTCCTGATGCTGTAAGCAGCAGACAGATCCATCTGAATTTCTTTATCAATTTTTTACTGTTTATACACATGAGTGTGAATACACAGGGCACATTAAATATCTGTTACCAGAAGGGACAAGGGTCTAAAATAAGCTCTCTCTCCAGTACTGTGCAGTATGGGGGCTTGAAGTTTGTAACACTTCTACTGCTTCTAAGGGGGGGGACTGCCATTGTAAGGCTTTTACTGGACGCTCTTTACTTCATTGCTGTCAGAATTGGTGGTTGGTATTCAGCTACTCTGAGCTAAGGAGATGAAAAAAAAAGAGTATGTGGTTCAAATTGAAAGGGGAATTTGGGGAGGGGATGTCGTTTCTTTTGGGTACTAAACAGAAAACTTTAAAAAAAATCTGTGGTTTTCTTAGATTATGCAACCCTTTAAAAGACATTTCTTTTCTCTTTTTACAATTTGTTATTGAAATTTTTTTATTTCAAAATACAGAATGACTGTTTAGTTTTTAAAGATCCTTATTATTTTTCACCTAAAATAATTTCCCAGATTTCATGAACGTTTTCTCGTTGTCCCTCTTATCATTAAGGGATGTCATAGGATTACTTTTTGACAAACTGACTTTTATCGTATCTCTCCATCTCAGATTTTCCCCAAGACCCAAATGCAATTTGGTTTCACAAAGGAAGGAGAAACGGTGTGAGTGAAGCCATGACTTCCTCAAACAGTGGAAATCATATTTCCTCTTATTTACTTTATAACATTCCAGAATGGTACAAAAATATTTTTTCTGACACTGTATGTCAGAATCAAATGTGAACTGCTAAAATTATATGGCAATCTAATGAAATTAATTTGATAACACCCTTTTATCCTCACTGTATTGCAAAGTGCAGAAAAATCTTGAACAGACCTTTACTTTGACTGAATGAGACTGGATTTTGTCTTTCAGAATTCGTGACAAAGTGTTTTCTAGGTAGGATAGCAGAAGATTGGGCCCATTGCATTTAAATTTTGTAGATATTTTTAATCTGCATGATTTATCTTACTTTTGGAGCACAGTACATTTACTTACCCCAAAGATCATGTGGTTGTTATGGTATGTCACCATTATTATCCTTCTAATAATTTAATGTATAAGTGGAAGTTAAATTATTCTGTCTCTTGTCCAGATTGACAGATGAGAAACTGTTCCTTAATTTTGAAAGAACAGCCTTGATGTGTTTCATTATCTAATGGGGGCTGGTGATGGCTTTTTCAGCAGAATGTGTCAAATTGATGGGTTCAGGCTGATGACCCATTTGGATAACAGATGCCAGCTCTGGCAGGGCATTGCACACTTACTGGCAAATATTGAAATAG
>Ga0181612_113099_pt1 | contig 10522 bp, 7 predicted proteins | sample HoacroProtozoa21_FD_119630 | JGI IMG/M metagenome (GOLD analysis project Ga0181612, IMG submission 119630) | Hoatzin crop microbial communities from Cojedes, Venezuel. Combined Assembly of Gp0051906, Gp0051904, Gp0051908
AGCTGGGTGATGTCCCCTTCCCCCTTTGAACCTAGTTTAAAGACCTCTCCATGAGCCCCGCCAGCTCATGGCCAAGAATCCTTTTTCTCCTTTGAGATAGCTGCGATCCACCTGTTGCCAGCAGGCCCGGTGCTGTGTACACCTCCCCGTGATCAAAGAAGCCAAAATTTGACCGATGGCACCAGTCCCTGAGCCAGCTGTTAAGCAGGTGAGTTTTCCTGCCCCTCAACCAAAGCCACCAGGTTTATCCTGAGCTAAACCATAATTCCTATGCGCAGTTACAATGCATCGGTAAAGAATGTAATTGCTAAACATTGTCAAGCATAATTGGATGGTGTCCATCTTCTGTGGACTCGTCAGTTGCCCAAACCGTGGCAACCCTGCCGTCTTGTTCACAGGTTTGTACCTCCTCAACCAGTGAAGCACAAAGGAGTTGAGAAATACGGAAGAAAGGTAGAGAATACATATTGTTGCTATTATTCTTCCTGTAGACATTATTCTTTCTCCTTGATAGTATCAGAGATCATGATTCTCCAGAGCTATTAATCTGGCATGTGTGTTGACACTGTGATTGTAAAAGCTGCTATTTATTTCCTACTGCGTTACAGCTCAAACAGAAAAGAAATACTGAGATGCCCCAAAACTTAGGAACAAATTGAGAGGAAATGATGAAGTGTGATAATTTCAGTGCAAAGAGATCCGACCCTAATACTCAAGATATTGTTTTTGCTTAAAAACTTTTTTTTTTCAGGTTTAGCTTAAAATTATGATTTGGAATTTTATTTCAATTTCAGGAATATTTCAGCTTACTCAAGTATCAGCATTATTCAGAAAGCAAGTGCTCTTTAACTATGTAATGATATACAAACAGTAAAAAATAATAGTACGTAACTTAGAAATACATGAAAACCTGATGAATCTTGACAACTGTGCAGGTGCAAAACAAATTTTGCTTTACCTTTTTTCACATTCTTGACTTACTATAAGCTGTCCTTTGGAACATTTTTTTATCGTGCATTCAGAGTCATCAGGACCTCAGCACACAAAAACTGAAGCCTGTTATAGTCTGCCATAATATAAAGAAGAAGCTGCTGTATCTAGGCGTAGAAACAAAGAGTTACTAAGCACTGTGGGGCAAAGAACCCCAAACCCTCAGTTTTGAGACTAAGGGATAGTTTCCAAACTATGGTGTTGTGATTGACTCAACACAGGTAAGAAGAACCATTTTGAAAACCTCAGACCCTCTCCAAGGGCTTCTGAACGAAACCCCCAGGTACAGAGTGTGCCCATTTTATGGTGACGGTCGCATAGTTTTACCATTCTCTAATGGCGTTACAAACCTAGTCAATATGATTTTTAAATGAAGCTGTGTACAACGCGAGGAACAAAAGGCAATACAAACCATGGGTATGAAGAAGCCAGTAGAAGACATTCTTCAATTAGGAAAAGTCACACCGAGCATCCCTGCTCTTCCCTCGTGGACTTTGGCCTTTGTAGACCTTCCCTTCCATCCGACACATAGACTAAGGCACCTGGTTCAGACAACGACCCCAAGAACAGGTCTTTTCGGGGACTTTTTGCAGCAAAATGCCTATTGCATCAGGTCTTGGTAGCAACATACAGAACACTTTGTTGAAGAATTTTTCTGAAATGCAGATTTTCCATACAGCCTGGTGTTACACAATTTGAATAAAAGCTAATTAAACACAAAGAGAAGGCAAAGACCAGAGGAATGCAAGCAGGTGCAGGAAACTCAGTAACGTAACCACTGAACACAGCACACTGAGTGTGACGCTCCCAAACCCACCAGAGAAGATGAGCACTTCATCCCTAGCGTGAAACCAGGGAGGTGATGCAGCAGAAGGGCATCTCTGCGCATCAGGCAGGGCACAGGACTTGCGATGGGGTGCAGCAAGAAGAGAAGTTTGGTATGGAACCAAGGGAGCTTTGGCACTGCGTAAAGCTTCTTACGGGATATTTTAAGGGGACTGCAGAGATGTGCAAGACTTCATACTGGATGTTCAGGGAAGGACAAAGGCAGGAAAAAAGGAGGAATCAAGGTGAAAAACCAGAAGGAAAAAGGTATAAAAGGGGCCAGTCAAATGCAAACATGAGATCAGTCAGCATGCTCATCTGACTGAACCCAAGCTTGGTCACCACAGCCTGTCCCACGGCCCTATTAAATCTACTTCTAACTATTTTTTCTGTGTGGACGGTCCCTATCCTAGGGAGCGGGTGGGTGGGTGAGTGGGGGTGTGTGTTACTGTACTTCAGGCTGGGCTAACTTGCCAGTAGTGCGAAACCTCCGTCAGGAAAGAGCTGGCAGCTGAGTAACGGACTGATGTCCTGCTACGGATGCTGGGAGGACTCAAAGTCCCCCTCCTGTCTGAGGGATCAGTGACTTTGGTGTGCATCCAGAGAATGCGTACGCTCCACTGATGAGCTTCAGCGCTGATCAGGGCAGGGAGGGTCAGGTGTGGGCTGCCTGTGCTGCTCGTACTCTGGTGAGTGCAATGCGTGGGTGCCAGTATGGGCACTGCTCTCCCTGCAGTGACTCGTGAGAGCTGGCATGGATACCATGCGCAAACCGGTGTCGGGTGGGGGGACGTGCTCAGCCTCTCCCCAGAGCTCTCTCCCCGGGCTGGGAGCCCTCTGGGATTTGGCTGCAGCAGCCCGGGAAGGAGACCCGCTGGGTACCAAGGTCTGCTGGATTTGTCTGCTCCTAACGCTGGAGGGTAACTGGTTCTGCATCTGTCAAGTGAGAGCAAACGAGACGTGTTGGTAACTCTGCCTTTGGAAATGTCAGCACTGTCAGGTCTAAAGATCACCTAAACAAGAATTTAGGGGAATCTCTCTGATACCCATCTGGAAATACAGCTTTAGGAGAGTTTGACTCTTCTTGCCCTTTTTTGTAACCTTCTGTAAAGTTACTAGCAGCACTGCTCTGCCAGGCTTTCCCAAATGGATGCCTCGCTGCAGTAAATCGAGGATTGTCTCTACGTCGAGCAGAACAAAGTCTGTGCTGTTGAGAGGTGTATTTTGGAAGGGTTGTGACACGCATCTCTGAAGAAAACACAGGAAAGAATTCATTCTATGTACTAAGGGATTACAAACGCCTAAACATGTTCACGTAACTAATCCTCATCCTTTTGGCTTGTCAAAGAGCAGGGAATCTCGGGCCATTGCATTTCTACTTCACAAGCAGTGGAAGACATCCAGAATCACCATCCAGGGCATGGTACAAGACCTCCTCATCTCAAGCAAGAGCACTGCTCAATCTACCGGACCACTTAAAAACAGAAGTATATTGGTCAATATTTTATGGTCCTGGAAAATAAAACTCTTCATTTCACACTTTGAATATTTTCAGGTCCCATGCTTCTGGGACAACGGACAAAGCTTATGGTCTCCATCCGACGGATGTAAAATTTCAGTAACACTGCTGAAATCACGGGAAATACATTTCTGTAGCAGAAATAAGTATCGTATCAACATCTTAGTTACTCAGACTGCTGCATCTTTGGGGAAACTTTTTCAACTCCATTACAGAGCAATCTACAATTCAACATTTAAAACATTCATATGCATTATGGTTTATGTCAGTTGATACAGTCCTTCATTTGGGTGGCGTCAGACTAAGCAACGAAGGAAGTCTGACGGAAAAAGGGAAAAGACATTCCCTTTTCTTGAACTGAACTCCTATTTCATGGGAACATTCGCATGAATTCCTTCACCTCTGAAAAACATGACATAGCACTGAAGGTCCCTGCAACTGGTCCTCAGCCTCCCCCCTAATCTGAGACGTCCCACAAAACAAAGATTTTGAACAGCGTGGAGGATGATGGGAAGAAATAATTAAATATGTATATAAATTAAATATATTTAAAATATTTGGTAAAAAATACACAAATACCCACACTGCGTACAGCTAAAAGTCCTGTCAGGGGACATGTCACATGTTCTGGCTGGTGGCACATATGAGGTTATTGTAGCATGCAACTAGCACTGCACCTTCTAGGACTATCTTTTTTCCTACCTTGCAAGTTTTGCACTCTTCTGGCATGCCGAGCACACTGTCTGTCTGCTCCCTTCACCCTCTGAACGGAGTAAAAATTAATAAAAAACAAAAAAGCATGCTTTCAAACTGCTGAATTGGGACAATGTTTCTTCTCATCTAGTTTTATCAAAAATATATCAGAAAGTTCCCGAATCTTGACAGCATTTGTTCTCAAGCTTCTTGGGTTTGTTTGCAACTAGTCTTATCAATATTGTTTAGCAAGAATTATAGATATTTATTTTTTCCTTTTATTGTAGAAACACCAAAAGTTTCAATCCTGGCCTGAAAGTTAGTCTTTTAGTAAATACACAAGTAAGGACAATTTAAACAGCTGTAAGAAGGTAAAATATGGAAATGGTAATTCAAGGGTCTTTCTTTTTTTCTACAAACACAAATCTTTCGCCACCTTACGCATCTGCATTCGTGTCAGGCAAGTCTGTGTCAGACAGACGGGGACTCCTCCCCAGGCCATGGTCACCACCGAGCTGTGTGCTTCAGCCTGTACCATGGTCTTTCAGCTCAAGCCTGTCCTCTGTGACACAGCGTGGCTACTCTGCTTCTGGACAGCAGAGCGCTTTAAGGTGTACAAACTTACCCTAGTTCATTCTGTGTCATTTTGGAATAGCATAGGAATTATATTTTCTTTAAGTATTTAGTGGAAGCTAAGTGCTCTTGCCTTACGATCATACCACACAGTCATATAGCCCAGGGCACAGAGTTTTTGTATGGCGATAGAGAAGTAGATTACTGATGCTCAAATATTTTCCTCTGAACTAATATATATATATATATATATATGCGCACACGCACAATCACACACTCATTTAATGTTACAAGGAAATTACTCAAATGCCTGTTGCAGTTCTAAAACCAGAGGCTTCTCATTATGAACCACTGAACAAGAAAGCAAATGCTAGAAGTAATGACTGTATCTGAAGCTTATCACCCTGAGTCCTGGAAGCACTGTAAAAGCATAAAGTTGACAAAATAAAAGGGGAAATGAGCAGAGATAAAAGATCTCTAGATGTGCAGAAGCAACACTGTTATGTGTATTCTGTAAACTGAATTCAAACTTCATACTCTCCCAAAGTAACAAAAAAGAAAACATCTTTTAAGAACTCCATACAATGCAAGAAAAAAAGTAATTTAATCTTGGATCAATATTTGAAAGTGGTTAAGTGGAAACTGCAGCTCAGCAAGAATTTCGCTCGCACAATTCCATTTCATTTTGCTTTTGTGTGGTGTAAGTCTGGGATGACATTCCAAATGTTGGATTGTATTTGCACTACTTACTCTTTGCTCTATGTTAAAATATAGTATTTACATACCAGATGCTATACATTCTATCTGATACATCATCTATACCTATAAAATACACAGTAATTGTTTGATATATTGAGATACCACACCATGGATTCACCTGTGAAATACAGCAGATCGCAAGCTTAGCCGATGCCAAACTTGTTTTGCCAGCTGGCAAACATGAATTTTGCCCTCACCTATATATGTATGTATATAGATATACGCTGCCATCAGTCAGCATCCCCCGGCATAACAGCGGCCCGGGCTCAGCGCTGCTGCCTGTGTGGCACTGCCAGAGGCAGAGGCAGGTTTCTGAGGCCGGGGAGGGGTCAGTCTCCATCATTCAGGTTAAAAGAGCTGCAGTTCTGCTCTCTCCCACGGGACATGGCAACAGCCCAGCTGTGGGCAGCGTGGGCAGCACTACGCCCAGCGGCTCTGCTTGCTCTGGCTCGATTCAGCCCCTCGCGCGTCACTGCCCACTGTCCGACCTCAGAGCAGGGCAAAGCAGGGGCTTCAGCAAGTGCTGCATATCCAAAGCCCCCCTGCATGCAGGCCTTTCCCTTCGGGAACTGGACCACAGCCCTCCAAGGCTGGTGGAACAAGCCCAGCGTCGGGGCTGTGTCGGGGTCTGGACAGCCTTGAAGGGTATCCGTAAGAGTTTTAAAATACGCTGCGAACAAACCCAAGAGGAGGCAGCGTCTCCTACCTGGCAATGCCGCGGAAGGAGAAGAGGACACTCCCATCTGCTGCTGCATGTCCCTGGCTTCACCTCCCCCTCTGGCCTCCTCTCCCATCCTTTGTCTGCCCTGTGCACGCAGACTGTAAGATTATCAATTTAACAGTGGTTTCTCAAAATAAACTGCTTTTCCTCTCCTAAGAATAGATTCTGGTGGAGATTGAACTCCGATTCTGAACTGAGAATCTGATACTGGTTATCGGTGACAGTGCTTTGCAAACAATCATAATGATAACAACAATAATCATTCTAACAATAGCAACTATTAAGTAAGCAGAAATATAAAAGATGTTTGATTTGGGGTTTTTTGTGTTTTATCGTTGGTTGGGTTTAGGTTTTTTTATGCTTCTGGCAGTTATGAAAGGGAAGTAACTAAACCCCAGACTGCTGTTTGGTTTGACTCGACTCACTCTACCCTGGCTTTCTTTGTCCCTCAGTTCAGAAAGAGGAAGACGGTTAGCAGTATACACGACAGTGTCAGCGGGCAACAGGTAAAAATCCAAATGTGAAAGTATAGGAAACGTACCTTGCAGCTACAGCACACGGAGGTGTCAGAGCTGTGCCAACAGTGACAGAATCTGCTTAATGAAAATTTTCCTCAGGCATCCAGTAATGTCGCTTGTGATTTCCACTGAAGATTACCCATCAGTTAGCACAAATTTGCTTTTTAATTGGCCTGTATTGCACCTGCCAGATTCTGACTCCCCAGTCTCTGAAGCACTGGCAAAAGAAGGAAGGTGGATATCTGGGGGGATTTAATGTTAAGACGTTACAGGAAGGCCATGCACAGCAACAACTAATGTTTAAAAGACAAGAATAATGTGCACTTGCATGAAGTGATGAGAAAGAGGGAATGGGACCTGGGGAGTAACTAATGAACAAGGTTAATTAGCTACAGCAGAAAGATCTAAAGCTCCAGCGAATTCAGTGGGAAGCTCTAATTCTGTTGACTTTTGTGGGTCCTGGGAATAGCCCAAGGAGGCCAGAAGTAGAAAATCCAGCAGCTAGGCTACATTTATCCAGGCTTATTTTTAAAAGAATGCCAAAGTTGGTGTGTGCTGAAGGTAACCTGTACACAGCTGGGCAACCTCAGTGACGAGCAGCGTGGGGCAGGAGCCTGACAAGCACATGGCACAGCAGCACCCACTGCAGCAGGCGTGCGGGAGACAGAACAACTCCACGCACTGTTTGACCACAACCCAACTGCTTGGTTTTGCTGCTTATGGTGGCGTTGCTGTTGTTGGCTTGCTTTAGGGAGCAGGAAAGAAAGAAAATAATTAAACTGAGAAACAGAGGATGTTTTCATCTAGACTTGCAATGGTGTAGAGGCTCTGCCTCACGTCACGTTCAACGTGCTGCGGAGCGTACAAGCATCTGGTAAGAGGTATCTTCCAACTTGGGAGGCTTAAATCTGAACGAAGGAAAGCAAGGGTGAGAAGGAAACAGGGCCACACCGAGCTGGTGGAGCTCAGAAGCAGGCTTCCAGGAATTGAGGTGCTGGTGACCATTCCAGGTACCGGACACTCCAGCTCGGTGTTGCCCATTGCGGGAGGAGCACCACGCAGCTGACTCGCGTTCAGGGGTGCTACCTGACACGCTGGCCTCCCACGAGCTCAGCCCATAGCAAAGGCAACCAGATCTGTACTTGGAAATCTCATGGCCCCAGGGATGGATGAGGGCAAAGAGGATGACCGTGGTGACCCAGGACCAGGGGGAGAGGGGACAAGTGTCCAGGAGGACAAGCAGTTAGTAGTTCTGAGTAAGCACTGTCCTGTGCTGAGGGCTCCAGAGCTGGACACAGGACTCCCAGGGCAGGTCTCAGCAGAGCAGGGCAGAGAGGCAGAATCCCCCCCCTCGCCCTGTGCCTACGCTGCTGGGGATGCAGCCCAGGGCACGCTTGGCCTTCTGGGCTGCCAGCGCACATTGACGGGTCAAATTGAGCTTCTCATAAACCAACAGCCCCAAGTCCTTCTCCTGAGGGCTGCTCTCAACCCACTCATCACCCAGTCTTTACCCATGTTTGAGACTGGCCCTGCCCAGGTGCAGACCTTGCACTTGGCCCTGGTGAACTTCATGAGGTTTGCACAGGCCGATGTCTCTAGCCTGTTAAGGTCCCACTGGAAGGCATCCCTTCCTTCTAGAGTATCAACTGCACCACTCAGCTTGGTGTCATCTGCAAGCTTGTTGAGGCTGCACTCAATCACACTGTCCATGTTCCCAACAACATTATTTAACAAGATGTTAAATAATACTGGTCCCAGTACGGACCTCTGAGTGACCCCGCTGGTCTCTGGCCTCCACCCAGACATCGAGCCGTCAACTGCAACCCTTTGAATGTAGCCATCCAGCCAATGCCTTATCCACCAAGCGGTCCACCTGTCAAATCCACGTCTCTCCACTTTGAAGACAACGATGTTGTACAGGACAGTACCAAATGCTCCGTACAAGTCCAGGTAGATGACATCAGTTGCTCTTCCCTTCTCCACCAATGCTGTAAGCTCACTGTAGCAGGCCACCAAATCTGCCATGCATGATCTGCCCTCAGTGAAGCCACTGGCTGTCACCAGTCACCTCTCTGTTTCCCATGTGCCTCAGCATTCATCTAGAAAAGGAACACAGGCAGGAAATGGAAGGATGAGATTGCAGATGGGACAAACAACTGGTTTCAGTATTGTCTCTCCACCTTTCCATCACCTTCCTGAAAAATTTCAGTCCTGATACAGCGCTCTGTCCAACAGCTACCACAATCCAAACAGAACGTCAGTTTTGTGAGTTTCATCATCAAAAAGCTACCACCATCATTTTCTGAGACTGATGATGGCTGGCCCTCCTTTAAAATCTGCAGGACTGTTTCATTGATGTGGCAACCACATGCACACATACTGGTGCCTCTGTGTGTGTGTGTGTGTGCACGCATACTGTCTGCAAGTGGTATTTTTTAAACTAAAATATCTTAAACTGACTGACATGGGTTATTTTGCTTTGTAAAAGGAGCAATTTGGCATGGACAAAAGCTACATTTCCCCATGCTGTTATCAACAATAAATAGCTCCATCGCTACCAAGGCTTCCACATTGTCCGCTGTTCTAACACCAGTGTACATATCCAGTGCAAGCACTCTGTCAGGCTTTTTATTATAGATATCCGTGCTCGGGTATATCTCAGCTGTATCTCTCAGTACTCCCTTATTTCCGATACAGATTTATCTCTGTCCCCTCAGAACTGTCGCTTGCTCCCTTCTATGACTGTGAAATATTTGCAGGGCGATAGCTGAATCATAAAACACAGGTCAGGGAACAGTACCCTGTGTTCACAACATGCAAATCCAGTTCCTCCCCTTTCCCATCCTTTTCGGCTTTGTGGATTTACAGCAATGTCTTGTTTTCCTTTCTCTGGGTCCTTGTGCTGTGTGGTGTTTCTCGTATTTAGAGCCTGGCAGGCTGAGAAATGTGATCTTGGTTCTAGCAACAGACTGCCGGGTCTTGGCACGACTGCCTACACAGATGCAAACATACTGAAAGTGCTCATTATCGGAGAAACCCTTAGCTCTTCAAAGGCAAACAAACATCTTTTTTTCTCCCCTTCTTCCCATTGCACTGCACTTCCATTTAAAAATAAGGCAAGAATACCACTTTAGAAATACCTTCCGTGCCTCACGAAAACACAGCAAGCTCGCAGCCTTTCATTCCCCCCCTAAACATGCCATAAATCGTACGCAACCCCCCACGCTCTTCCCCCGTGCCCCCAGGCCATGATGCCCCTCACTCCGCCAGCGGGGACGCACCCCACGGGTACCACCCAGCCTGTCGGGCAGACGGCCTCTCAGTACAGCCGGATCTGGGACCTGGTTACTGAGGTTCATCCCATCCCTGCCCCGTGCCTCTGCGCTGCTCAGTGTGTGCGGAGACCAGCCTGCCGTCTCGTCACCTGACAGGGACTGAAAACAACACCCAGGGCTGGAGGTATCTTTTGGCCTGAAAACGCTACTGAAGGTATTGCGCATATCAATGCTCTTCATTTCAGACAGCTGCCGAAGGCCACTCGGAAGAGAAGAGCTGAAAAAAATCCCATTCACCAACCAGCATATGAATAACATCAAGGCTGCCTAGGGGTAAAAGGAACACAGGGAGATGGCTGAGGACGCTGTTACCACAGCCCTGGGCTCTACCAAATAGAGAAAAGCAGTATCCAGCCACAAATCAACAGACAGAGCAGGACCCGAGAGCGCAGGAGGGGAAAGCAAAACTCCTGTAGATCTTCTCTTTACGGTATCATGCAGAGAGAAAACAGACTAAAATGCTCCTCATGTCTCCAGGTCGTGATTAAAGTCTTTGAATCCACTGCGATTTTTCAAGTGCAAGTTGAACTGAGCTGAAAGGACGTAACCCACGCAAGGAAGAAGGCAGCTCAGGACCAGGACCACACTC